>WNFM01231063.1_pt1 | contig 237978 bp, 168 predicted proteins | sample 5400271 | NCBI WGS metagenome assembly WNFM01 (sample SAMN13153352, study PRJNA577476) | soil metagenome | isolation source: 60 cm saprolite on Douglas fir-dominated hillslope | place: USA:California | collected 2013-09-17
GCTTCGGATCGGCACTGAATGTAGGGCGGTTTACTATATTTGTAAAATCTATTTCTTAACTATGCAAGTCGACTGTCCGGCAAAACTGATACACCTCACCTCGTAGTTGTGATTTGCTTTCAAATTATTAAGTACCTTAGGTCTTCAACAACAATAGCAACTGTCTTGAATTTTACTTTATGGTTGTGATTTGCTTTCAAATTATTAAGTACCTTAGGTCTTCAACAACGTATATGGTCTGGACTTATTCCCTTTGCTGGTTGTGATTTGCTTTCAAATTATTAAGTACCTTAGGTCTTCAACAACCCTCGGATCCGTAAAGGCTAAGATATTAGAGGTTGTGATTTGCTTTCAAATTATTAAGTACCTTAGGTCTTCAACAACCAATTCGGTTTGTTCTCCATCTCATAGCTCGTTGTGATTTGCTTTCAAATTATTAAGTACCTTAGGTCTTCAACAACGTCTACCAGTTCCGGCACCTCGCCATTTTAGTTGTGATTTGCTTTCAAATTATTAAGTACCTTAGGTCTTCAACAACAATGACAACTCGCGCACAGCGTCGGCGGCGGTTGTGATTTGCTTTCAAATTATTAAGTACCTTAGGTCTTCAACAACTAGTGGCCGCGCGGCTCATGACCGCGCATTGTTGTGATTTGCTTTCAAATTATTAAGTACCTTAGGTCTTCAACAACCTTCAGAGCCCGCAGCGGCGTGGTTCCCAGGTTGTGATTTGCTTTCAAATTATTAAGTACCTTAGGTCTTCAACAACACATTCGGTTCACGAACAGCCGGTTTGATAGTTGTGATTTGCTTTCAAATTATTAAGTACCTTAGGTCTTCAACAACTTCATTTTGGAAAGTTTGCACGCCTAAATAGTTGTGATTTGCTTTCAAATTATTAAGTACCTTAGGTCTTCAACAACAGACCGCCTCGCAGTCCTTTTGCCGCTTGGTTGTGATTTGCTTTCAAATTATTAAGTACCTTAGGTCTTCAACAACACTAAGTTCGAGGAAGGTCCACTCGTTGAGGTTGTGATTTGCTTTCAAATTATTAAGTACCTTAGGTCTTCAACAACTGTCCAGTGCCATTGCCGAGGGGTTTAACGGTTGTGATTTGCTTTCAAATTATTAAGTACCTTAGGTCTTCAACAACCAATTCACCATTGGAACGGCCGACGAGATTGTTGTGATTTGCTTTCAAATTATTAAGTACCTTAGGTCTTCAACAACGGGATTGCACCAAACGAAGCCGTACCAATGGTTGTGATTTGCTTTCAAATTATTAAGTACCTTAGGTCTTCAACAACTTAGGCAACAATGGACCCATCCCATATTTGGTTGTGATTTGCTTTCAAATTATTAAGTACCTTAGGTCTTCAACAACTCTTTTAACCATTCAATTGCATTACCCTCAGTTGTGATTTGCTTTCAAATTATTAAGTACCTTAGGTCTTCAACAACAATAGGTATGAAATTAGTAGGTAAAAACTAGTTGTGATTTGCTTTCAAATTATTAAGTACCTTAGGTCTTCAACAACACACGCTCACAATGCAAAAAACTGGTAAAAGTTGTGATTTGCTTTCAAATTATTAAGTACCTTAGGTCTTCAACAACTCATAGGTCAACCGGGCGTCCAATATTCCAGTTGTGATTTGCTTTCAAATTATTAAGTACCTTAGGTCTTCAACAACGGGCCAAGGGGGGCTCAATCGTCTACGACAGTTGTGATTTGCTTTCAAATTATTAAGTACCTTAGGTCTTCAACAACGGAAATACATGGAAGAAGAGGGCGCAAATGGTTGTGATTTGCTTTCAAATTATTAAGTACCTTAGGTCTTCAACAACAGTGTTACGCCGGGGAATTTAGCCTTGATAGTTGTGATTTGCTTTCAAATTATTAAGTACCTTAGGTCTTCAACAACCACTTGAAAAACGTAGCACCAACAACCCGGTTGTGATTTGCTTTCAAATTATTAAGTACCTTAGGTCTTCAACAACATCAAAGATGGGGATACGACCGTTGAGCAGGTTGTGATTTGCTTTCAAATTATTAAGTACCTTAGGTCTTCAACAACACAACTGCTCTTTCGTCGTCACTAGCTCCAGTTGTGATTTGCTTTCAAATTATTAAGTACCTTAGGTCTTCAACAACCATGTGGCACATCCGCATACGGCCGTAAGGGTTGTGATTTGCTTTCAAATTATTAAGTACCTTAGGTCTTCAACAACTTGCGCAGGATCTGGCACGACCGCTATTGCGTTGTGATTTGCTTTCAAATTATTAAGTACCTTAGGTCTTCAACAACATTTAACCATAGTAATTTCATTGGTTATTAGTTGTGATTTGCTTTCAAATTATTAAGTACCTTAGGTCTTCAACAACCTGCTGGTTTACTGCAACCAATAAGGCTAGTTGTGATTTGCTTTCAAATTATTAAGTACCTTAGGTCTTCAACAACTGGTTGAAAAGCGTAAGAAGTGTACGAATGGTTGTGATTTGCTTTCAAATTATTAAGTACCTTAGGTCTTCAACAACGCTCCATGGAATTGGAATATATCCATCCTAGTTGTGATTTGCTTTCAAATTATTAAGTACCTTAGGTCTTCAACAACAGATTTGGTCAAAACCCTTATCTGTACTGCATTAAAGGGTGATTTTAGAATAAAAAAATCACCCTTTTTTCATTATTTTTAAATCCTACCAGGCAGATTCTTTAAAACATCTCCAACTGCTGAATCGGAGGGGGCACATTAGTCGCCGACTGCCCATAAAATATCTCCATCATTCCGAACTGCTTGTCTGTCACGCACATAATCCCGATATGTCCCTTTTCCGGCAATATTTTCTTGACCCTTTTAATATGCACGTCCGCATTTTCCCGGCTACTGCAGTGGCGCATATAAATAGAGAACTGAAACATCTGAAATCCATCTTTCAAGATGTTTTTACGGAAGTTAGCGTAAATTTTACGCTGCGCCTTGGTTTCCGTCGGCAGATCAAATAATACAAGTACCCACAAAATGCGATAGGCGTTTAGGCGGTTTAGCATATTCCTCCTTTTCCCTGGAGGGGAGAACTTTTAAAGAATTATATGAATTCAGGGTACAGGATCTTTCGTTGCTTTCCTTCGAAACATTTTGTTAAGGAAGCTGTCGTCTTTTGTACGGCCACCATCAACGGGCTTTTCTCATCATTGATCTTTACATCCATGGCCGGGATATTCAACAAATCTTTTTTCATGTTAGGTGTTAGCTCCAGGAATTTTCCGTTCATACGTACTATATTAGCCACTACTTTATCTACAAATGGGCGATATGGTTCCATTATATCGTCTGCCAAGCAATAGGCGTTATATTGATTCTTGTGGAAAATACCAAGTGTAGGCAGCAGACCTGAACTAACCAAGGATCTGGCAACCACAGCTCGTAAGATGGTATAGCCATAATTGAGTAGATTATTAGGCGGAGGGCCATAGCGTTCCCTTCTGAATTCCAGGAAATCGGGAAATAACCTCTTCCAGTAATAAGCTGCTGCCGTGGCTTCATGGTTCTCACTGTCACCGCTTTTAACTTCACTAGCCCAGTTCCGGAGATTTTTTGCCGGGACGCGGATGCTTTCCAGCATAGCCGCCTGATTGTTGAGTTTGACGGATACTGTCTGTTGCCACAATTGTTTTTTCAGGGGCACAGTCGCTTCCAACTGTGCCTGGAATTTCTGGCTCTGTAATGTGTTGCCATCTAAATTGAGGAGAAGGCCGGTTGGATGATGGGTATTGTCACAAGTAACAAAAGCGACATTATTGACCAATAGTTTGGAGATAAGGGCTTGAGAAACAGTGATCTGCTGATGGTCTAATATAACCACTCCAATATCCTCGATCGGTGTCGACTTAGTTTCGCCGGTATCCGTGCTTTCAAAAACCAGTTGTTCATTGTTGGTTTTTAAATAGGCAGGAGAACCAAAATAAAGCGTTCGCTTTATCATAGAATTGAAGTTCAGAACATATAACGATTAAAAGTGAAAATTATTTTTTGGATTGAGAGTAAAATTATAATATTCTAATGAAAAGGCGAAAGCAGTCCTATGGTCTGCAAAGGATAACTTAACCTTCTCATAAATACGCTTCTCTTTGCTACCTACTATTAAAAACCGAATTCATCTTCTTTCGATTACGGAGTTAAAAGCATTCTTCTCCTTTTGCTTCTATCTCTCCTAATATATTTAGACGAATTTTTATTGCGTTAAATTTATCATGAGAAAGAGTAAATGCCTTTAATTTTAAAGCTTCTTCGATTTTCTTTTGACTTGGATAATCATCTGCTTTAACATTTCTGATATTCAAAAGCGAAGTATTCCCATATTCATAATTCCCATATTTATGATTAGGTGTTATTAATGTCGAGAATCCTTTTACTTTATAGAATCTGCCTTTTATGTCATTTATATTTTGCCATTTAATATTATTTATATTTTCTTCTTCTTTACAAACAAAAACTATATCTCCTCCTTTAAGCCACGGTAATTCATTATTTAAACCATAAGTTATATTCTTGTGTATTATTTCATCAGGCAATAAAGTTTTTTTATTTTTTTTATTTTTTATTGAATTGAAAAATGATATGGGTCTGGCAAAAGACTTATTCCCATTTTTATAAAAAACCATAATAAAATTACTCTCATTTTCGGCATATCTGTTTTCATAAATGACATCTCCGTTTTCATCTTTTGCAGGTAAGTTTATTAATGTTCTGTCAGTGTTAAATCTTTTTCTTACTGATTTAATGATTGGTAGAGGCTTATTATTTTTTTTACTCGTTAGCTTATCTGGAGTTTTAGGGCTTACACGATAAAATGGATTGTTTTCCATCTGTTCCTTTGTAAATGCTTTCTTCTCTAATTGCTCCAATCTGCTTTTTGTAATTTGATAAAGTTGATTATCGTCAATATAATGCCATTTGACAATACCCTTTACTGAATAATCTAAATCTGATGCTTTTTCATAAAGCGTTTTTTTATCTGAACTTTGTTCGTTAAACAATTCAACACGCCGAACAGTTGCCCCATTTCTTTTTGCATACAAAGATTCTTCATGTAACTTGCCTTGAGGAGCATAGGTGATATGTTCTTTTATTCCCTCTTTTGTCTTTATTTTATTCTTTCTTTTCTTAATTAATGTTTGTTTTTCACTGTGGCTTACAAGAATAGTAGCTATGCTTTCTTTAAACTTGCTATAATCAAATTGCCTATCAACCTTATCACGATAATCCAAATGTTGCTCTTCTTTAGCTGCATTATAGGTGCTTAATACTTTAATGATTTTCGGAGAACAACAAGCTGTTATAAATGCATCAATAGCATGATGGCGATGGTCACTCCTATCTTTTTTGCCTGAGTTGTTCCGGAATGCATTAAATGCTTTTATTCCTTCATCCCAGTAAATAATATCATTATTGGTTTCTGCAATGTATGTTTTTACATCTTCATTTTCAGATAAGTTGTTCCACATTATTATAAAATCAGTAGTATTGTATTTCTTTTTATACCACTCGATAAAATCTTTTTTTAAGGAATAAAATTCCTTGTAATAGTCATCGATATTTATTTTGTAATCTTCTTCGTACCGTATTTTATCAAGCAAATTGGATAGGCTCCAATCTTTGTTCCTTAATTCAGAAGTTGCCGAGCCATTTGTAAACTGGACGTTCTTGCACACTTCCCACATTTTCTTTCTTGTATATGTAGCTATATAAGAAGTATTTGAAATTTGGTTGCTTGAAAAATCGCTTTTAATATTTTCTGCTAAAAACAATTCTCTCTTATTATCAGAGAAATTATTGCCCTTACTTTTTAATCTTCTTTTAAAGTTTTTTAAAGCGTTCCCTCCTTTTTTCTCCATATATTCTATTGGAGTCATGCTTCCTTTTTCGGCATTTATGTTTCTATAAGTAAGTGTTTTGTTATTAAAAGAATCATCCAGGCTTCTACTTAAAGGAATAATATGCTCTATTTCCACTTCTGAGCTAAAGCAATCTGTAAGATTTATAATATTGCCTGTATAAGGGCATATCCTCCCACATTCTCGCCAAAGCCTGTGTTTTAATTTGTCTTCTTGCTTTGTGATTTTAGAGAATGCCTTAAACTCAGCTATGAAAACTTTGTCTTCTTCATTCAAATTCATTTCTAGCCATAACTCATATTTTCCTACAATAGAATCATACTTATAAATATCTCTTTTAAAACCAATTTTTTCTTTATTTTTAGTCAAGTAAACTGCATATTGTTCTCTGATCTTTTCTTTTCCTGCATTTTTTCTTCTTTCATTTTCCCTTTCCTGGCGTGGTTTTCTGAATTGCCTTGTTGATTCGATTCTAATTTCAAACGTTTCTCTGTCGATATTATTTTTATATTTTTTAAGAATAGCATTTACTAGCTTTATCGTTTTGGATAAAGCCCGTTCAACAACGGGATTACGTAATTCCTGATAATGTAATTGTGATATTTGTTCTTTCAATTTTACTTGCGTACCAATAGTGTTATCTTTATTAACATATCCTTTATCAATTATTTTTAAAGCTTCATGTTCGTTCAAGCCTTTACGCATTTCAGGTAGGATGGCTTTTAGAACTTTGCTTGAATAAGAAGCATAATCAGGTTCTAAGCCGACCTCAATAAGCTTTTGAGCTTGCTCCTGTGTTAGATTCCATTTAGTTGGTTCAGTTAAAATACATTTTAACCAATCATCTTCCTTAAATAAACCATCCTTAGCAATGTGTAAATGATGCCATAGTTGAAATAGTTTACTCTCTTCTACTTCAATAACTTCTTCCTTACTTATCTGTTCAATTCTTTTGATCGTTGCATTTTTTAATTGGCAGAATGTTTCTTCTCCCAAAGCGTCCAGGAAAGACGCATAAGTAATATTACCGGTTATCCTGTTTTCGTTTCTTTCTTCAGAGGGAATATCTTCATCCACTTTGTCAATAAAGAAAGCATAATTATCGGAATTTTTAATCATTCCTTTTTCCTGTAAAATCCTGCCTAGCCATATTTTATTTTCTTTTTCGATTTTTGATGTCTTATTAAGGAATATCTCAAAATTTTCCATCAAGGATTCTGCTAAGATATTTAACCATTCTGGGTTTAATGGTTTCCTGAATACGTCTTCTTCAACTGATGAATAGTTTATTTGATGCAATTTTTGCCAAATTCTGAATTCCTGAAAATATGGATGGCTTTTGGGACAAGTCTTTTTTGCTTTTTTTTTCCAGATTCTTTTTTCTTTTTCCTTTTCAATATTGTTTTCGGTAATGCTATACTTTCTTAATTCAAATTCTCCACGTTCGAACTGGCAATTAGAAACATACTTTTTTTGTGATTTTAATGGTCGTTGATAATAAATGCAATAATCACGTATATGCCAGTAGTTGGTTTTCTTGAATTCTTTTAATGCTTGAATTCTTTCTTTATAGGGCAGTTGAGTTATTGCATCATATTCTTTTTTGCTACCTGTGAAAGTTTGAGGGTAATGATTTTTCTGTGCCGCCCAAATTTCATCAAACTCATAAGTGTACATGTCTCTCAATGTATACCTGCCATGATGTCTTCTAATGCCATTGCTATTAAATGCAATAAATTCTCCAATATCATTATAGGCCCTTTCATCAACAGGCTCATTAAGATTGTGCCATTTGTTTTCCGTATACCATTGAATTGCTTTTTCGTGCATTTTAAAGAAATATTCGCCGATAGTTTTTGCCCCGCTTTTATTAATTAGTCTCTGTAAACTCTCACATCCATTTTTTACTTTTCCGGTTTCACTATCTTTATGCTGTAATTTTTTTGCATTACTTTTAAAGCCTCTGTATTTATTAAGAAGCATAAAAATTCTGCCAATTTCCTGAAAGGGTACTTTAATGTTAGGATCAATGGCATCGGCTCTTAATTTGTATAGCTGATATGACTGGATTCTCTTGTAATTTTCAATCTGCCTTTTTTCTTTACTTGTATATGGTTTTAATAATGTTGAATAATCTGGTAACATTCCTAATTTTCCAAGAATTATTTTTAAATTTTTTCGCCGCAATTTGAAGCGATACCTCATACGACTCGCGCCCCGATAACCTCTTCGTTGCTCGTTTTTTGTCTTTTCTTTATTGCTTTTGTCATCGATGATAGTTCCAATGGGGAAAATGTGAACCCCTGTTTTTATGATTTCGATTGTACCGTCTTCAAATTCTTTAATTAGGCTCCATCCTAAAGAATTTGTACCTATATCTAAACCAATAATGTGTTTAAATTTCATATGATTTTTTTATTCTAGGATTTATGGGTATATTTATTTTTCGAAAGCTTATCACAACAAGGATTATTCCTTAGGCGGTTAAGCCCTGCCCTTGGATATTCTCCCGGGGCTTTTTTATGTTGTGGCGAATATAGCTTTTCAATTTATACGGCAAGTCCCCGAAGATTTTTAAATTAACTTTTTGTTTAGTATAACGGGTTTAATTTTTTTTGCGAATTGTAAATTTTCAATAATAAAACCCCTTGCCCGAAATGGGCAATAAAGTGTTGTGTTGCTACTCGGTTGGAAAAAAATTACGCTCAGATAAATGTATAAAAAACTTTCATCTGTGCAAAAAGAATTACTTCTTTTCATAATATTATTAGTTAGGAAATGTGACAGGGTTGCATCATCAGATCTAAATCCGGTGATTATTGAATCAGTTTATCTAATCATCATGAGTTATGCGATTCAATTTTAGGCAGTAGGCGCTATCTGTATGAGAAATGATGAAGTAAATAAGAGATATTAAGATGAACTCCTGTGTAATGAAGGGAGCATGCTATTCCCGAAGCTTTTTTGATATTCCGAAAAAGGAATATTTAGATTTGGTTTATGTTCTCATCTAAAAATATTGATCTATTACAGAATTTTTTCGCAGATTGCCCTGTGAAAAAGCCTATCTGTTTGGCTCATATTCGAGGAATGCGGCAAGTGCCGATAGCGATGTAGATATTCTAGTCGAACTCGATCATAGTTCGCCAATTGGGATGAAATTCTTTGCCTACCAAATAGAACTGGAAGAGCTTTTAAAAATGAAAGTCGACCTTGTCAGTTCAGAAGGTTTGTCGAAATATGTAAAACCCTTAGTCGATAAGGACAAGAAACTAATCTATGAAAGGACTGATCAGTGATAAAATAAGGCTACAGCACATTCTGGATGCAATCTCTGAAGTAGATACATATCTTAACAGACGTTTCTTATGAGGAATATCTCAAAAACTCAGGAAAGCGGTTTTGACAATAAAGCTGATTGAAATAATTGGCGAAGCCTGCAATTTTATATCAGACGAACTGAAACAGGCAAATAACTCAATTCTGTGGCGTCCTATTATTGCTTTTAGGAACATATCGATCCACGAATACTTGGAGTGAATTTTCGGATAGTCTAGGAAATCGCTAAAATTGATTTGCCCGTGTTGAACGAAAAAATAAACGAAATTATTTCTTCTATATAGAAAAATTTGAAGCAGATCAATCAAATCGTCCTGATTTTAGAAATGAGGATTATATGTCTGCTTCTGAAATTAAGAGGAGTCATTCGACCTTAGGGGGCTGGTGACTTTTCCCTCTTTTAGGCCCCAACCATGAAATTCAGCCACAAAATATTGGATTTTCATGCTAAAGAATAACCGTGAGAAATTGTAACGTCATTTCAATTTTTCACGGTAACAGCCATAGAAAAAATTGTAATAACATAATAATCAACAAATTATCAAAAAAACGGCGGAAACTCCATCAAAAACTCTCTTATCTCCTCCTCCGTCACCGACGGGTGTATCGCTTCCAGTTTTACCACCCCTTCCTCTGCATCATAATATGCTGCATACCGATCATTTGCGACATGAAACTGATGCCTCGTCGTATCCTGTTTCATATCATACTCCTGGCTCAGCCTGTTGATGATAATAGCAGCTTGTTCCTGCCCTGTCACCGGAATGCGTTTGACTTCTTTTGCCATATCTAAATGACCGGCTAACCACCGCCGGAGGGTTTATAGGTTAATGGAAAAATCCCATCCTGATATTTGGGGAAAGTACTGGCGCTGACCGTATGTTTCCTCCCCCGTATTTTTCTGTCCACAGGATTCAATCTTTACCGTTTAAAGCAAGCCTGCAAATCCCAGACCCGCCAGGAGCCGCATCGCAACCTAGTGAATATGTCAACTAAATAACCTGCCATGCATGTTTCACCATCAATGTCTGGCCACAAAACATACCCCAAAAATAATACCCGGACAGATTTCCGTCCGTTTAGCGTAAGGGGTTTCTTTTCCTGCCCCCTATGGGTAAAAAGCTATATACTCTATTTATTGTTAGGGAATGTTGTAGTAAAACTCTATTTTTATCAGGGATTCTTTTGCACTTTCGGGTTTATCTTAAGTGACTCGTCGGTTTAGTCAGGTGAAGCGAAGATCAAGGATATATATTTTTGAGCGGAGATTATGTTGCAAAACCTGGGCAAGGAAGGACGCAGGAGTGGAAAATTTAGTCGGACTTATCGTGAGATAATTTAGAATATATAGTTTTTATCTTTGTAATTTTACCTCTTAAATCTATCGGCATGAAGCTTTTTGTTGCAGGTCTTCCTTATGATTTTGATGACGTAGACCTGAAAGAAATGTTCGAATTGTATGGTACAGTGAACTTCGCAAAAGTAGTAATGGACAGGGAAACAGGGAAGAGTAAAGGCTTCGGGTTCGTAGATATGCCGGACGACACAGAAGCCCGCCAGGCTATCGAAACACTTGACAACGCTTCTATCCGCGGCAAGAAAATGGCCGTTAAAGAAGCTGACGAGCAGAACAGAGGCGGCGGAGGTGGTCGCGGTCCTGGTGGTGGCGGAGGTGACAGAGGTGGTGGTCGTGATGGTAGAGGAGGTGGCGGCGGACGCGATGATCGTGGTGGACGCGACGATCGCGGAGGTGGTGGTTATCGTGGCGGCGGCGGAGGTGGCGGCTATCGTCCTGGTGGCGGTGGTGGTTATCGTCCCGGCGGTGGCGGCGGTGACAGAGGGGGCGATCGCGGCGGTGATAGAAGATTCTAGTAATTCTACTGTGTAAATATGCAACAGGAGACCCGTGTTTCTTGTCAGGCGCTAAAAAGCCTTACTATGAAATACACTTTTTGTCCTGGGGATAGGTGTTTTATAAGGATTAATCAACCCGGTACACCGGATAACGCAAGTGCGCCGGTTCATACCAGGGGGAATGTTTGTAAACAAAGTCCAGCTGCGCCGCTGCGTGTTTCGCAAAGACAGTGTCCGACTTTTTCTTTTCCTCTAACAAAGCCTTTACCTCCGGATGTTCCGAAAGCCAGGGTCCCGCTACGTCTTCCCACCGGTAAGCGCTATACCCCTCTTTCTGCTGTAAGATAGCATCGAAGAAATTCCACGCGAAATAAGAATCATCTCCCGTCGGCTCCAGCATCTCCACGAGGAAACGTCTGGCCGGCTGGTTTGTAGCAATCACATAATCCCCCCGCAGGAATTGTATGGACTCAACATCACTTCTCACCGTTGTTGCGGTATTCTTATGATGTTTTTCATAAGGCCGGGGTGATGATTTATAATCCGCAATATGATAAGTCGTCACCTTCACCATGGAGTCCTTTGTCAGCCGCCGCATCCTGACTCCATTCAGCTCCAACAAGTCGGTCACTGCATGCCAGCCCTGTGGAATGATATAGGCAACGGGGACAGTAGCATAGACATCCGCTGTAAAGTAATTGTAAAACTTCACCGGCCTTTCAAAAGGGCGCGAGTGATCGTAATACAAACGCGGCAATCCCGTGACAGCGCTCGTTTTGTAATCGGCTTCATAACCTTTGAAAGAAAGCATATCCCAACGCGTCGTGTCCACCGTCCAATCCAGTCCGAACCGGGTGCTTTGCCCGTCGCCGGCAAAATCTTTCTTTCTTTTATCCAGTAATTCGGCGCTGTGCAAAGAAGCCTGTTCGATCATCGTCCCCATCAGCGCATAGGTCGATTGTACCCTGTCCTTAAATGGCTTCAGCATATGTGTCTCAGGCATGAAAGCGATCGTATGAAACAATGTCGCATAACCACTCGAATACCTTGGCTCATCATAAAACCCCTCCCAGCCGCTGCCCGGATTCCCCTGCTCAAAATCTACATAAGGCGTCATCCCCCAACCTTTTTTTTCCATACCCGCAAACAAGGCCGGCTGAAAAACGTCATGCAGAAAAGCCCCTAACTCTCCACCCAGCTTATTCCATTGCGAGCTTAGCAGCGTCATCGTATACTGGTAATCCGCTCCATCACTGACATGATTGTCAATCTGTATATCCGGATTCACCCAATGAAAGATCCGGGCAAAAGACCGGGCATTCCGGCTGTCACATTTGGTGAAATCCCTGTTGAGATCGAGATTTTGCGCATTTCCCCGGAATCCATAGGTCTCAGGGCCGTTTTGGTTTACCCGGGAAAAGGAAGTCCGGTTCAAAGCCCCGCCGATATTATACAAGGGAATTACCGCCAGGGCGACATTGTCCGGCAAATGCATTTTTTTGGTCACCAGGTCCCGAAGCAGCAACATGCTGGCGTCCACTCCGTCAGGTTCCCCGGGATGGATGCCGTTATTGATAAGAAATACCACCTTTCCTTTTTGATGCCATACAGCAGGGTCGGCAACCCCGTCATTGGAATACAACAATACATGGTAGGGATAACCCGCGTCGCTCATGCCCATTTCCTTTATGGATAGCAACGGAGACTGTTGGTCCAACTGCTTATAAAAATCAATACACTCAAAGTAAGTGGCGGAACGGCGACCGTCAGACTTTTCGAAAGGCGTTAATAATGCCTGACCAATACCCAACAACGGGCAAAACAGCAGCAGAATAGCGAAGTATTTTCTCATAAGAGCCACAAATTATAAAAAAAACTGCCGTCTACTTTTTACAATAGACGGCAGTTTTTTACAAACTATTTTACAAATGCATTCTAATCCTATACGGCTAAAATGGATGAAGCGACGGCTTGGGACTACTTGGCTGCGGCTAATGTATTCACCTTCTTAGCCAGCTTACTTTTCAGGTTCGCCGCCTTATTCTTGTGAATAACGCCTTTTTTAGCCAGTTTGTCGATCATAGAAGCTACTTCAGGCAGCTGTTCCCCTGCTTCCTTCTGCTCCTTGATCGCCCTCAGGTCACGAATCGCATTACGTGTAGTTTTACCGTAGTAACGGTTACGATCTCTGCGCTTGTCAGCTTGCCTTACATCTTTTTTGGTTGCCTTATGATTTGCCATGAACTCGACATTTTTAGGACGGCAAAAGTAGGCCCAATTGCCGGAATCACCAAATTTGGAGCCCCCAAATTCCGAAAAACAGGCTAAAATACTTAAATTGGCTCTAATAGCCCGCCCTTATCCGGCTTTATATCGCCCTCCGGCCTCCCGTCCAAACCGCTCATCTCGCTAAATATCAAATAAATGCTAAAATCCATCAAAATCCTCCCGTACCTTGATTAATTTTGAGCGATATTTGTAGGCCAATTTTCAACAGCACTTCTATGAAGGACTATTCTTTTATAACTAATTCTCATCCAGCCTATATCGAGGGACTCTACCAGGACTTTGTGAAGAACCCCGATGCCGTGGACCCCGAATTTAGAAAATTTTTTGAAGGCTTTGATTTCGCAGTTACCCAGGGTAAATCTGTTGCATTCAATGGTAATGGCGTTGCCAACGGAGTATCCAATGTCTCAACGGCCGGCACGGTCTCCAAAACCATGACTACCGCCGATGGCGTCGACTGGAAGAAGGAATTGGGCGCCTATCGCCTCATTCTTGGCTATCGGAATAAAGGTCACCTGCTCGCCAAAACCAACCCCATCCGTCCCCGTAAAGATCGGGGCGCCAACCTCGATCTCGCTTTCTACGGTTTTACGGAAGAGGACATGGACAAGAATTTCTTTGCCGGCAATCTCATCGGTCTGGGTACAACCACCCTCCGGCAGATCCTCTCCCACCTGCAAAAGACCTATGCCGATCACGTTGGCATAGAGTTCAAATATATCAGCGATCAAAAGAAGATCGACTGGCTCACCACCGAAATGGAAAAGAATTTCGGGAACCCCCTCCCCCTGGAGAAAAAACGCCGCATCCTGGAGAAACTCAACCAGGGTGTTATGTTCGAGAAATTCCTTCATACCAAATACATAGGTCAAAAACGCTTTTCCCTGGAAGGCGGGGAAGCCACCATTCCTGCTCTCGACACTATCATCAATGTGGCTGCCGACCACAACGTACAGGAAGTGGTCATCGGCATGGCGCACCGCGGGCGGCTCAACGTCCTGGCCAACATCATGGGCAAAACCTACGAACAGATATTCAGTGAGTTCGAAGGCACTGCCAAAATGGATCAGACCATGGGCAGCGGTGACGTGAAATACCACATGGGTTATGGTAGTGAAGTGCTGACCCCCGATAACAAAACCGTGCACCTCAAGCTCATGCCCAACCCTTCCCACCTGGAAGCGGTTGACCCCGTTGTGGTTGGTTTTGCACGTGCTAAAGCCGACGTATTATACGAGAGCGATTACGATAAGATACTCCCTATCCTGATCCATGGCGACGCCTCCGTTGCCGGTCAGGGTATTGTATATGAAGTACTGCAGATGAGCAAACTCAAAGGTTATTATACCGGCGGTACCATGCACTTCGTCATCAACAACCAGATCGGCTTTACCACCGATTTCGATGACGCCCGCAGCTCCGACTACTGTACCTCACTCGCAGCTACCATCCAGGCGCCTGTGCTACACGTCAATGGCGACGACGCTGAAGCCGTAGTGAAATGCGCCGAGATAGCAACCCGCTACCGGCAGGAGTTTAACTCCGATGTCTTTATCGACCTGGTCTGCTACCGCCGTCATGGTCATAACGAAGGCGACGACCCGAAGTTTACCCAGCCGCACCTGTATGCCCTCATCGATCAGCATCCCAACCCCCGGGAAATGTACCAACAGTATCTTACCGAACACGGGGAGGCCGACGTGCAGGAGCTGGCGAAAGAAATGGAGAAGAAATTTTGGGCCGATCTGCAGGAAAGGCTCGATGAGGTCAAGCAAAATCCGCTGCCCTATACTTACCAGAAACCAGACCTGTGGTGGCAAAGCCTCCGCAAAGCCACCGGCGCCGACTTCGACCGGTCTCCCGTCACGGCTGTCAGCGAAGCGGATTTTAAAAAGATATTCGACGCCATCATGATCTGGCCCGAGAGCTTCAAACCCCTGCGAAAGGTGGAAAAACTCCTTCAGGATAAGGTCAAGCTGTTCGCCGAAGAAGGAAAGGTGGACTGGGCTACCGGCGAACTGCTGGCCTATGGCAGCCTGTTGCTCGATGGAAAAGACGTCCGCATGAGCGGCCAGGACGTTCAGCGGGGAACTTTCTCCCACCGCCATGCCGTCCTGCGCGATGAAAACACCGACGAGCAATACAATCGCCTCAGCCGCCTTCCCGACGCAAAAGGCGAATTCCGGATTTACAATTCTTTACTCAGCGAATACGCTGTATTAGGTTTCGAATATGGGTATGCCCTGGCTAATCCCAATGCCCTGGTACTTTGGGAAGCCCAGTTCGGTGACTTCAACAATGGCGCCCAAACCATCATCGACCAGTTTATCGTTGCTGGCGAACAGAAATGGAATAGAATGAACGGCGTTGTTTTGCTGCTGCCCCATGGTTATGAAGGACAAGGGCCCGAACACAGCTCCGCCCGTATGGAACGCTTCCTGCAAATGTGCGCCGAGTCGAATATCATTGTTACCGATGTCACCACCACGGCTAATCTCTTCCATGCCTTCCGCCGCGGGCAGGCCTGGCCTTTCCGCAAGCCCCTGATCAACTTCTCGCCGAAAGCCAATCTGCGTCACCCCGGCACCTACTCGAAAATGGAAGAATTCACTTCCGGTGGGTTTAAAGAAGTGATCGACGATACCTTTGTAAACGATGCCCACCAGGTGAAGAAAGTACTCTTCTGCAGCGGTAAAGTTTATTTCGACCTGGCCGACCGCCAGCAGAAAGACAACCGGAAGGATGTCGCCATTGTGCGTCTTGAACAATTGTATCCTCTGCCCGTTCAACAACTGGAAGCCCTGTATAAAAAATACAGCCAGGCTTCGACCTGGTTCTGGGTACAGGAAGAACCCCTCAACATGGGTGCCGCTTCCTTCCTGCAAATGAACCTCAAGAGCATCAATTACGGTGTCATCAGCCGTCAACCCAGCGCTGCTACTGCCACGGGTTATTCCAAGGTGCACGCGCAGGAGCAGACGGAGATCATCGAAACGGCTTTCAGCATTTAATGATAAACATTTTTAATAAACACAGCTCCCTTAAGGGAGAAGGAGGATTAAATGATCGATATTAAAGTTCCGGCAGTAGGCGAATCTATCAGCGAAGTAACGCTGGTAAAATGGCTCAAACAGGAAGGACAGTATGTTGAACGTGATGAAGTAATTGCAGAGCTGGAAAGCGAAAAGGCAACATTCGAAGTCAACGCAGAAAAAGCAGGTGTACTGAAAACCGTAGGTAAGGAAGGTGATACTCTGAAGATCGGTGACGTCGTCGCCCAGATCGACGAAACAGCCGCACGCCCCGAAGGCAAAAGCGCTCCGGCCACAGCGGCCGCCGCTGCCCAGGCTCCAGCCGCCGCCAGTGTTTCATCCAATGGCAATGGCGCCACCAAAACCTCCACTGCCACGGCAACCGCTACCCCCGCCGCCCAGGCACCGGTAACGGCCATCTCCAACGATATCAGAGCGACTCCCGTAGCCGCCGCTATCATATCTGACAAAAAAATAGACGCTGGCTCCATTACTCCTACCGGGACAGGCGGTAAGATACTAAAACACGATGTCCTGGAAGCGCTGGCTCATCCCGGCCGTACTCCCGGCGCAGCTCTCTTCACCCGCAGCGATCGCCGCGAAAAAATGAGCAACCTCCGCAAGACGATATCCCGCCGTCTCGTGGAAGCCAAGAATACCACGGCCATGCTCACTACCTTCAATGAGGTGGACATGAGCGCTGTCATGGCCCTCCGCGCCAAAAATAAAGACAAATTCAAAGAAAAACACGGCGTCAACCTTGGCTTCATGAGCTTCTTCACCAAGGCTACCTGTTACGCCCTGCAAGAGTGGCCTGCTGTCAACGCCTACATCGACGGCGATGAGCTCGTCTATCACGATTACTGCGACATCTCCATAGCCGTTTCCGCTCCCAAAGGACTCGTTGTCCCCATCATCCGCAATGCCGAAAGCCTTAGCATGGCCGACATCGAAAAGAAAGTCGTCGAGCTGGCGACCAAGGCCCGGGACAACAAGCTCAGCATGGAAGAAATGCAGGGCGGCACCTTCACCATTACCAATGGCGGCGTATTCGGAAGCCTGATGTCCACACCAATTATCAATATTCCCCAGTCTGCCATTCTCGGCATGCATAAGATCGAAGAACGTGCCGTTGTCGTGGGCGGTCAGATAGTAGTCCGCCCCATGATGTACCTGGCGGTCAGCTATGACCACCGCGTCATCGACGGCCGCGAATCTGTCAGCTTCCTCGTCCGCATCAAGGAATTGCTGGAGAATCCCGATCAATTGTTGTTTGGTAAAGATCCCCTGAAAGCATTGCTCGAATTATAGTGAAATTCGATAACCAGCTTCGCTACGCCCTTCAGATCATCGACACCTACCAGGGTGGGACTCCCCTTCATGCCTGGCTGAAAGACTTTTTCCGGGAAAACAAACAAATGGGCTCCCGTGACCGCCGGCTCCTTAGCACTTTGGTCTATGGCTTCTATCGCCTCGGCCACGCCGCTAAAGGCCTGCCCATCAAAGACCGTATCCTTGCCGGTCTCTTTCTTTGCAATGACCAGCCCCACGAGTTCCTGCAATATTTCCGGCCGGAATATGACGAAAAAGCTGCCCTCCCCCTGACCGAAAAAATTGCCTTTTTCCAAACCCAACCGGCAGGCACCGGTTTCCGGGTGACCGACATTTTTCCCTGGGGTGACGAACTCTCCGCCAACATCGATCACGAAGCCTTCTGTTTGTCCTTCCTCCGCCAGCCCGACCTCTTCCTCCGTATCCGACCCGGCCATGAACAATCTGTCCGCCAAAAAATTGGTTCTCAAAATTTTATCCCGCCCTTTACTCTCCGCCTGCCAAATGGATTTAATGTCGAGGAACAATTTATCCCCGACCACGAAGTGGTCGTACAGGACTACAGCTCCCAGCGTATCGCCGGGTGGCTCGAAATTCCCACCCCTCCCGAATTCTTCTGGGACGCTTGCGCCGCCTCCGGCGGTAAATCCATCTTAGCCCACGACCTCTACCCTCAACTCAATATTACCGTATCCGATATCCGCCAATCCATCCTCCGCACCCTCCGCAGCCGTTTCACAAAAGCAGGCATTAAAAACTACCAGGCCTTCCTCGCCGACCTCACCCGGAGCTATCCACCCGATGCAGCGGCGAACGCCGACCTCATCCTCGCCGACGTCCCCTGCACCGGCAGCGGCACCTGGAGCCGTACCCCCGAGGAACTCTGGTTCTTCACACCCCAGAAGATCACCCAATACGCCGAAATGCAAAAAAAGATCATCAGCCACATCGCTCCCCGCCTGTTACAGGGCGCCTGGCTCGTTTACAGCACTTGCTCCGTCTTTAAAAAGGAAAATGAAGAAATAGCCGCCCTTATTCGGGACATCCCCGGCCTTAAACAAGATAAAATGGAGAATATAAAAGGATATGACTGCCGCGCCGACACCATGTTCGCAGCCCGGTTTACCCGCCCCTAATTATGATCAATCAACGTTATCGTCACCTCAAACCCAATCTTATACCCCGTCTGTGACCCATTGGGAGTCGGCGGCTGATATTCCCACAATGCCGTATGCCGGTAAACCAGCCCTATGTGTTTTGCATATGTCTCGATCCAATATGTCTTTGAAGCAAAAGACCTGGGATCCACGATCGGCACGTTGATCGAATCACTCGCCTGCAACACCGTCACCGTACTATCGTATTTGGTGCTGCCCAACGTATAAGGCTGCGCCACATGCTGATAGGTATAATTCCACGCACCCAGGCTCAGGTGCGAGTCATCGCTAAAATCGAAAAAACCCTGGAACGGCGCATATGGCAGGGCGCTATTCCCTGCCCAGGTAAGACCCTCGGCAATGGGGGAAGCCAACTTGAGATAACGCAAATTATTTTCTGTCACGTAAACCTGTTGTATCGAAGGCGTTACTATATAGGTCTGGCTGGTAGTCCACGAAGAGCCCGAAAGATCGCTCAAATAACGGGTGACCAGCCAGGCTGGCTTATTGGACTCATCAGTAAAGGACTTCTCCACGGAATCCTTGGCCAGATAACTCGTTGTCGTATCCAATTGTCCGTAATAGTAAAAATTGAGGGAATCCAGCCGGTAAGTAGCATACTTACCCACTTGCATAGGCATAAAATAATCCGTTGGATCGCCCGAAAAACCGGAGGTATCCTTATAGGAAATGGTTTTCTTACAGCTGATTACGACTACCACAAGGGTAAGCGTAAGAAGGAGACCCTGACGATTTTTCATATCTATAAAGTAAAAATCCGGGAAGTGTAAAATACATAACTTCCCGGATTGTAACGTATTAGATACTTATTTATTGCAACCTGGCCGCCCTTTGGCGGCAGCCTCTAAATCATTGCCATAAATCATTGCTCTAAATCATTGGGGCTGCCCGTTGTATAATTCCCCCGCCAATCACCTCATCCCCCTCATAAAAGACAGCACTCTGACCCGGGGCGATGCTTTTAGCCTTTTCATAAAACCGTACCCCCACCTTGTCCCCGTCCGGATAAAGGTTGCTCAGCGTACCTGCATCCTTATAGCGGATCTTGGTTATAACCTCCATTCCCGGCGTCAGAGTATCATATTTCATCATATTGATCTTCCCGACCATCATCTCCTGCTGATCCAGGTCCGCCTCATCTCCCAATACGACCGTATTCGTCTCAGGCCGGATACCTGTCACATATACCGGCTTGCCAAACGTAATGTCCAGCCCCTTGCGCTGCCCGATCGTATAGAAAGGATAACCCTTATGCTGCCCAAGAATATTTCCATGTTTATCCTCGAAATTGCCTCCTGTTACCCTTTCCTCCAATCCTTCCACACGGCGCCGGAGGAATCCGCGGTAGTCATTGTCCGGCACAAAACAAATTTCATAGCTTTCGGCCTTTTTCGCCAGCTCAGGATAACCATAATCCAGCGCCATCTGCCGGATCTCCGTTTTACGGTAAGGCCCCAGCGGCAACAAGGTCCGGCTCAGCAGATCCTGCTGCAATCCCCACAACACATAACTCTGGTCCTTCGTCTCGTCAACCCCTTTGGCGACGGTATACCGGCCATTCGTATGCTGGCGGATCTGGCCGTAATGCCCCGTTGCGATAAACTCGCAATCCATGGCATCAGCCCTTTTCAGCAGCGCCCGCCATTTGATATGTGTGTTACACAGCACACAGGGATTCGGCGTGCGTCCCGCCAGGTATTCGTCAACAAAATTATCAATGACAAATCCACCGAACTCCTCGCGGATATCCAATACGAAATGCGGAAATCCATGTTGCACCGCAGCCATGCGGGCATCATTAAAACTATCCAGGTTACAACATCCTGTCTCTTTCTTTGAAGCGCCTGCACTCGCATAATCCCATGTCTTCATGGTGATGCCTACAACTTCATAGCCCTCATCATGCAACATGAGAGCCGTAACGGTACTGTCAATACCGCCACTCATCGCTACCAGGACTTTTCCTTTACGGCTCATAATAAAAAAATTTCGAACCGCAAATTTACATTAAAAAGCTTAGACCTCCAATGTCGGGCTCCTGACCAAAACGAAGGCCATTCTCGACCAAAAAAGAAGGCCTCAGCCCCGCCCGGGACACTATTTTTTACAAAAAGCCTTCAGTACCTGTATTTCCCCGTTCTGAACCGACAAATCCTTCCACTCCGCCTTATTTTCGACATGCACCACATATACCAGATCTTCTCCCTCCTTCACCTCCTTCACCCAGCCGATAGAATAATCATAATAGTTGCTCTTTACCTCCTTCCTCACTTCCGCAGGCAAATGGTTCTCCTGGTATGTCAGCATCGAATACATCCAATTCCCCTTCTGGTCGTAAACATATCTGCTTTCAACTCCCTCTTCCGTATATGTTGCCAGGTACCCTTTTGGCAGCTTGTACCAGGCTTCTTCTTTTCGGTCTCCGACCCTGTTCCAAAAATCCCTGGTTGCCTTCACCGCCCCACCATCCGACCGGATAGCATGGACGTTCAATAAAACAGCTTTATCCGAATTCTGCGCATCCGCAGAATTGCTACCGGTGTAGAATACAACAGCCAGCAACATGACGATTACTTTTTTCATGGTAATTAATTTTTAAACAAAACTAATTTGCCATGAACCCTGCTCCTAACCAGAACCAGCACTTGGTAGAAAACCGCCGGAATTATGCTTTTTGAGTGAGTAATCAGGATATGCACCGGCCGGGAGGCTGGTCGCTCCTACGACCTGTTCGGCTGTAATTTTTTCAGCAACCCTTCCTTCCTGCTCCGGGAAACATTCACCGAAGAGCCGTCAGACATCACCAGGTATCCCCCTTCCCCCTTAACGTATTTGCATATCTCATTTAGATTGACGACATTGGAATGGTGCACCCGGACGAAGGAATAATCTTCCAGCAATTCCTCGATCTCTTTCAGCGTACGGGACGCAATCACCCGTTGCTGATCCTTTAGCGTCAATATAGTGTAATTGCTATCAGAAGTACAATGAATGATGTTATCTACCGACACCATTTGTAAACCTTCCATCGTGGGAATGGCGATCTTGCTGAAAAGTTGTGTGGGACTTTGTAATTTCTGGAAAAGAAGATCGATTTGCTGGGGCAGGGGAGATTGCAGCCTTTGCTCGACCTTTTGCACCGACCGCACCAGCTCTTCCCGGTCGATAGGTTTTAAGAGATAATCCAGGGCGCTAAAGCGAATCGCCTTGATGGCATATTGATCGTAGCTCGTCGTAAAGATCAATTCGAACGTCAGGTCCTTGATCTTCTCCAGCAGCTCGAACCCATTCATTCGCGGCATCTCGATGTCCAGGAACAGCAGTTGAGGTTTTTGTTCCCGGATGGCGCCCAGCGCATCGATAGCCGAATGAAAACTGCTTCTTACATTCACCTGGGGGCAGTACCGCCCCAGCAGGATAGATAATGCCTCGCAACAATAAGGCTCGTCGTCTACGATAATGGCGTTGATCATAATTATGTTTTTAGGTCAGCTCCCCTACTGCTTCCCCGGCTGGACTATTGATCTTGATAGTTAGCACCACTTGCGTGCCGGCCGCATTACCTTCGGCATCGTACAAATCTTCGATCCGGAAAAAATGCCCCGCTTCCCCGGTGCCGGTCAGCAAAGCCAGACGTTCAGCCGTGATCTGCAAGCCCATGGATTTATGCTTTTCAGCAGATTTACTCTTAAACATCGCGGCCCGCTTGCGGCCTATTCCATTGTCCCGGATAATGCAGATCAGCGTATCTCCTTCGACGAACATGCCGATGGTCAAAAGCCCTCTTTCCTCCTTGTGCATCAGCCCATGCCAGATGGCGTTTTCGACAAATGGCTGCAACAGCAGCGGCGGAATGCGCACATCGTCCGTATCAATGGTCTCATCAATGGATATCTGGTAGTCGAATGCATCTTTAAACCGCAAAACCTCCATGGCCAGGTAGAGCTCCAATATTTCCACTTCTTCAGCCAGGGTGATCAGCGAATGCCGGGAATGGTTCATGATCATTCGCATCAGGCGGGAGAACTTTGTCAGATAATCCGAGGCTGACTCCGTCTCATGGCTGAGAATAAAATAATTGATAGCGTTCAGGCAATTGAAAATAAAATGCGGGTTCATCTGTGACCGCAGCGCCTGAATTTCCAACTCCTTGGCGCGCTGCCGTAATGCCGCCTCTGCCCGTTCGCCTTCCAGTCTTTGAATTTCCAGCTCGTTTTCTGCCCGCTGCCGCCGATGCGCTTCATTCTTGCGTTTTAACCGGATATTCCAGGCATAGATAAAACTAAACAACGCGAGTACCACGACGGCGCCGATGAGAATGTTTTTGGTCATCATTTCCTGCTGCAGGCAAATATCCTGCAACCTTTTCTCCTGGTTCAGCCACTTGATCTGTTGCTCAAATCCATAGGATGCAAACTTGCCTTTTACCTGGTCGTTGAGCACGCTGTCCTTCGTGGCAATATAACGCCTGTAATAGAAATAGGCGCTGTCCGTCCGCCCCGCTTTATTGTAAAGGGTAGAAAGGATCTGGCATCCATCCCGGATGACCTGCCGGGCATCCGTCTCCATCGCGATGGCCAGGCCTTCCCGGGCATACCGGAAAGCGTCGGCATTTTGTCCCAGCTGCTCGTATGTCCGGGACAGGTCCAGCAAACAACGCATCATCTGGTTGCGATCGTTCAGCTGGCGTTGATAGGAAAGGCTTTTGATAAAATAGGGTAGGGCAGTATTGTACTCTTTCCGAAATAAATAATATTCTCCCTTGCTCACCAAATAAGTGCGCAGCATTGCAGTTCCCAGTCCGGCGCTGTCCATTCGTTCATAATAATACAACGCACTGTCGTATTTGTGCTGGTGCGTAAGCAGTTCTGAATAGACCGTCAGGCTCCAGGGATCTGCCTGCTCGGGTCTGCCCTGACCAAATCCCAGCCGGAAATATTTGTCAGCAGCACCATAGTCTTCTATTTGCATAAACAGCCCGGCAAGGGTCAGGTATTGTGCTTTTGCCAGTTCCGGGTTATGGATGGCTTCGGACAGTTGTACGCATTGTCGTAAAATATCAAATGCCTTTTCATAATCTCCCCGTTCCCGGTAGGCCTCACCCGTCAGCGACAACATATAAATCTCCTCCATGCAGTTGCCCGTTCGACGCGCATATTCCCGCCCCTGGTTAAAATAGTAGATAGCTTCATCAAAACGGCTCTGCGCAAAAAGTGAAAATCCCAGCGCATACTGGGCTAGCGTGATATAACGCTTGTTGGTCGTCCGTCCAAACCAAACGAGGGATTCCCGCGCCAATTTTTCGCTTCGGATAAAATCATTGGCATGCATATTCGCCATGAAGGACTGACAGGCCAGGGCGACCGCAATGCCATGTGCATACCCCACGGACCTTGATTCACGCATGATCTCCGCGGCATAACCGGCCATAGAGTCGACTACCGGGTCATGTTTTCTGTATATATAGACAATAGCCTTTTTCTCGAGGCTGTCAATCCGCGATTGGATCGCCGTTGTGTCTATTATCCCGGCTTGTGACGGCGTCACCGCCGTCAGCATGGCAAACAATAGTATTGTATTACGTAATCTCATGGAATAGGAGACTCCCGGCCCGATTAAAGTTAGGCAAAGCCCGGCTCAATTCCCTGCCGTAAATCCCCGGTCTGACCCACTCAAATATCCGCCTTTCCCCTCAGCACCCTTAACCAGATTGAGCCCCTGACCGGCCTCGCCTGCCATTGGCTATTCCCATTGAGCCGTTGACCGCCCCGCCACTCTCTCCACACTCCTTTCCCTCCGCCATGGGGGAAAAATTCAGGAAAACTTCTCCCCCTGCCAATTTAGAAAATGCCGTAAATTGCCCTTTTACTCAAATTTACCATTATGATAAAGCTTCAAGTAATCGGCAACCTGGGAAAGGATTGTGTCACCAATACGGTGAATGGAAAGAACGTGATCAATTTCAACGTGGCCCACACCGAGAAATTTAAGGATGCACAGGGCAACCAGAAGGATAAAACGATATGGGTGGAATGTGCTTACTGGACCGATCGCACCGGTATTGCACCTTATCTCAAAAAAGGAACACAAGTATACGCTGAAGGAACCCCGGAAGTAAGGACTTATCCCAAAAATGACGGGACCACCGGCATCTCTCTTACCTTACGTGTACAAAGTGTACAATTGCTGGGCAGCAGGGGAGAAGGCGGCGGCGGCGGTTATTCCGGCGGCGGCTCCGAAGGAGGTTATGCTTCTCAGGCAGGTCCCTCCAGGGTCCCCTCCGCCGGCGAGATCAATGAGCCCATCGACGACCTCCCGTTCTAAGGATAAGCCAAAAATGACGACTTGCAAAAATGACGACTTTAAGGGTCCGCCTACTTTTACCGGAAGGTGGGCCTTTTTTTATTTGCCGCCGCCCTGCCTTGCCAGGGCCTCCACTTCTGCCCGGGTTACCGGCCTGCGCTGATCATCTATATTAATGACAACCAGATATCCCTTCCTCCCCGGCGTGGACAAAAAGGCATTTACCAGGTTATTTTGTTCGCTCACCAGCAAATGCCCGCTCGTTGGATTCCACAACTCTTTGGCGCACAAGCATCCCATGGTAGGCGTCAAGGGATAGAAAGGCTTCCCTTTAAAATACTCAGGGTCGATGGTCGTTCCATGTGCAATGATCTCCGTTCGACCAATACGCCCCGCCGCCCAGGCTTCCATCATCGGGGCATACAACCTCCACGCCGGCGGCAATAAATGCCGGTATAAACCCAGTGAATCCACTCCCATCTCATCCCTGGCTTCCGGCGTATGCACCATAATTGCCGTCCCACTCCCGGGGCTTACCAGGGAACTATCATGAAAATATTTCCCCCATCCCCCTTCAAACGGCAGCAACAGCTGTAAATCGGGTGTCGGTCCGATAAAATTCGTCCTCGACACATCCGTGCCCTGGATACTGTAGACACCCTGTGGAGTATTGCCATTTGTCAGAAAATAAGGCAAATCCGGCCCCGACCTCGCCAGCTGTTCGAATACCTGCAGCCGCCCCTGGCCATCCCGCACAAAACTCCCATCCGTATTCTGGACGATCGCCAGTCCTGCATAATCCCGGTCCCAACGCTGGAAAGAATAGATCATCTTCTGGCCGTTGCCCCGCTGATAACCCAATAGCTCCCCAATATCCGGCGCCTTGCCCCGAACATTAGCCGTATGATAGCTTAAATAATTCTCCAGCTCCTGCAGCACTGCCAGCGTGTCCGACGGAAACTTTTCCACCAGCCGTATCTTCAGCTGGTTGGCGTTGGCTGTACTCGTATCCTGCCGGTATAGATACACCGCACACAAAGCAAACAACCGCGCATCCGTCTCCCGATCGAATATCCCGCCGACCTCATGTATATACTGGCCAGGCGCAACCGCATACACTGCCTCCAGCAATGCCCGCCGGGTATCATAACTCAGCGAGTCATATCCCGCAAACAAACGCCGAAACCCTTCCAGCACTTCCGGGCCATCAAACAGGAATTGAGAGACAGCCCAGCAACCCGACAAATACCCATCCTCCGAATTGCTGTCCAGCGGTACGGTAAAATGTTTGCCGATGATCCGTTCGCGCAGATCCTTCTCCAGCGCCACCCGCCGGTTGTACAACACAAAATCCGTATGAATATCTTCCCGCCGTGTCTGCGAATAACCACCCGCCGGCAACAGCAATAACAGCAAAAAATACTTCATATAGCTAAATTAAACCTAAAAGCTTTAGCGCGCTTCACCTCCTGAAAAAGCCTTAATTTCAATGCTTTAATTAAAAAATTATCTGATATGAAAAAACTAGCCTACGGCTGCTTGTTTTGCTTTTCCGCTATCATTGGCCTTACCGGTTGCGGTGGACCCGCCGGTAACACGACACCTTCCGACTCCACCGCTAAGACCAGCGATTCCTCATCTGCGGCTGTCACCAAAGACTGGAAGATCGGTGTTCAGCTGTGGACGTTCCACACCGCGGGTCCCTTCGTCACTTCCATCGGGAAAACAGACAGTGCAGGACTGAAATATGTAGAAGCTTTCCCCGGACAGCCCCTGGGCGGCGATATGAAAGACAGTTTCGGCATAAGGATGTCTGCTGAAAGCAAAGCAAAGATCAAACAGCTCCTGCAATCCAAAGGGATCCAGATCGTTGCGATGGGCGTTATCACTCCCAAGACCCTGGGTGAATGGAAACAATACTTCGACCTGGCCAAGGAATTCGGCCTTAGTTATATCACGGCCGAGCCCCTGAAAAATCAATGGGATGGTATCGACAGCCTCGCCGGTATCTATGGGATCAATGTCGCCATCCACGATCACCCCCGGCCCAACGCCTACTGGCACCCCGACTCCGTATTGGCTGCCGTTAAAGGCCATCCACATATCGGCTCCTGCGCAGACGTCGGTCACTGGGCCCGGAACGGCCTGGACCCGGTAGACTGCCTGAAGAAGCTTGAAGGACATATCTTTGGTGTCCACCTGAAGGACATCGATTCAGCCGGCAACACAAAGGCCAAAGACCTTGTCGTCGGAACAGGAGTCATCAAATTCACTCCCATCTTCCAGGAATTGAAACGTCAGCATTTTAAAGGCATGTTCTCCATCGAACGCGAAGATAATTGGTACAACAATGTACCCGATGTTATCGCTACAGTAAAATTCTACAACGACCAGGTGAGTAAGCTCCAATAAACTACCCTCCCGTGAGGCTCGGTTCAACCATCAGCCTCACGGGATTTTTTGTAATTGCACCCAAAGCCCAGGTCTTGAACAATTTCGGATATTTAATGTTTAAACTTAGGTATATGTTCGTTACACAAGCATTTAATTTATGGAAATAGGGATCGACAGTTTTGCAAGGGTCTCCACTACTGACAATATTGCTACACCCGATGAGCCTGTCAAGGTTATGGCCAGGTTACTGGAAAGAATAGAATACGCAGATCAGGCCGGGCTGGACGTATTTGGAATCGGCGAACACCACCGGAAAGAATTTCTTGACGCTGCACCTGCCATGATATTGGCCGCTGCTGCCGCCAGAACGAAACGCATTCGTTTGACCAGTGCCGTCGCGGTGCTTAGCGCGGCAGACCCGGTAAGGGTTTTCCAAAATTTTTCGACATTGGATCTCATTTCCAATGGTCGCGCTGAAATGGTGGTTGGTCGCGCATCGTCTATTGAGGCGTTTCCCCTGTTTGGATTAAACCTCGAAGATTATGATGCCCTGTTTTCCGAAAAGCTCGATTTGCTGCTCAGGATCAGGGCAAATGAAACGATTACCTGGTCCGGAAAGTTTCGGCCGGCGTTGAAAGATATCGCCATTTATCCAAGGCCGGTCCAGAAAAACCTTCCTATTTGGGTGGGCGTAGGCGGAACGCCGGAATCGTTCGTGCGTGCCGGCAGGCTAGGGCTTCCTTTGATGGTCGCCATCATTGGAGGAGAGACACATCGCTTCCGGCCATTGATCGATCTTTATAAGGAGGCGGGTGAGAAAGCGGGCCACCCGGCTTCAAGCTTAAAAGTTGGCCTGCATTCATTGGGTTATGTGGCCGAAACAAAACAGAAGGCCGCCGATGAATTTTTCCCGGGTTACGCCGAGGTCTTTAACACTATCGGGCGAGAGCGGGGCTGGCCTCCTGTTACCCGTGCAGGTTACGATGCGCAAACGGGTGCAAAGGGCTCGTTGCTGATAGGTGGTCCGGATGAAGTAGCCGAAAAAATCCTGCGGCATAGCGAGGCCCTGGGTGGCGTATCAAGAGTGACCTTTCAAATGGATAATGCAGAGCTTCCGCAATCAAAGCTGTTGAAGTCCATTGAATTGATCGGTCAAAAAATCATCCCGCAGGTATCCTAACGGATGTTTCCTGTTTTTGTCGTAATTTTTGGGATAAAAATTGCTATATGAACATGGAACGCTCAAATAAAGAATCTCGTCGTAAATTTCTTCAGCAGCTGGGAGGCGCATCACTATTGCTTTCCACGGGTGCCCTTCCTTCCCTTCACGCACAGGACAACTACCACCAACGGATATTTGAAATTCCTCATCGCATAAGCCCGAACGATACACTGCAGGTCGGCTGCATCGGAATGGGTATCATGGGATTTAATGACAGCAACACAGCGATCCGGGTGCCCGGTGTTAAACTCATCGCTGCTTGTGACCTCTATACCGGCCGCCTGCAACGTGCCAAAGAAGTATATGGGAATGAGCTGCACACTACCCGTGACTACCAGGAAATCCTCGGTCGCAAAGACATCGATGCCGTTATCATCGCTACCAGCGACAATTGGCATGCCCGTATCGCTACGGCAGCCCTGGAAAAGGGTAAAGCCGTCTATTGCGAAAAGCCAATGGTCCACAAGGTGAGTGAAGGCCTGCCTCTTATTGAAGCCCACCGACGCAGCGGCAAACCGATGCAGATCGGTAGCCAGCGTGTCAGCAGTATTGCTTATGCCGCCGCACGTGACTTTTATAAAAAAGGCGAGATCGGCCAGCTCACCTGTATCGAAGCCTCATTCGACAGGCAAAGCGCCCTGGGCGCCTGGGAATATACCCAGCCCACCGACGGCTCGCCGTCAACTGTAGATTGGGATCGCTACATCGCCGGCACTCCTCACCAGCCTTACGATCCAAAGAAATTCTTCTGGTGGCGTAACTACCGCGACTTCGGAACGGGGGTCGCAGGCGACCTCTTTGTTCACCTTTTATCCGGCATTCATTTCATCACCGGCTCGAAAGGACCCGACAAAATAGTGTCTTCCGGGCAGATCGCTTATTGGAAAGATGGCCGCGACGTCCCCGACGTTTTGACGGCTATCATGCACTATCCCGAAACCCCCGAACACCCGGCCTTCCAGCTCATGCTTCGCGTCAACTTCATCAGTGGCCAGGGCGAGACCAGCACCGTTAAGTTTATCGGCTCGGAAGGCGTCCTCGAAATGGAGAACAATGGCTTTACCATCCGCCACCGGAAAATGCCACCGGCGCCCGGCATTGGCGGCTGGGATTCCCTCACCACCTATCCCAAAGCCATGCAGGATCAACTCACCAGCACCTACAACCAGCGCTATCCTCCCGAACAGCGCGATTATATTAGCCCTGCTCCCACCGTCTACCAGCTGCCCCAGGGTTATGACGAACACCTCGATCACCTCACCCATTTCTTCGATAGCGTCCGCACCGGTCACCCTATCGTAGAAGACCCCGTCTTCGGTTTCCGCGCTGCGGCCCCCTGCCTGTTGGCTAACCAAAGTTATTTTGACAACAAAATCATGCACTGGGATCCTATTGCCATGCAACTAAAAGCGTAACCAGCTCCACCCCAGCCATAGCACCCAAAAAAACAACGATATTTGCTCTCTATGGTTACTATACCCTACGACCAATTGCTAAATTTCACCATGTCTATTTTCCGGCGAATCGGTTGTCCCGAAAAAGACGCCCACACGGCCGCCATCGCTTTGCTTAGCGCCGACCTACGGGGCATCGACTCCCACGGTGTAGCCCGGCTTATCGGTTATGTCCGCCTCCAGGAAGCCGGCAGGGCCAATACCAAACCCGACATCCGCATCATTCATGAAACCCCTTCCACCGCCGTAGTCGACGGAGACAGCGGCCTGGGCCTGGTCGTAGCCCCCTATGCCATGCAGGTTGCTATCGAAAAAGCGGAAAAAGTTGGTACCGGCTGGGTCAGCGTACAAAACTCCAACCATTTCGGCATCGCCGGCTACCATGCCCTGCAAGCTGTGAAGAAGGATATGATCGGTATAACCATGACCAATGCCAGCGCCCTCGTTGCCCCCACCTTTTCTATCGAAAGACTTCTGGGTACCAACCCGATTTGCGTAGCAGTCCCGGCAGGAGAGGAACCCCCTTTTGTCGCCGACCTGGCTACTACCACGGCGGCTAACGGCAAGTTGGAAATACTCCAGCGAAAAAGTGAAGAAGCCCCTTTGGGCTGGATACAGGATAAAGATGGCAAACCCTCCGTCAATCCTCACGAACTAAAAACAGGGGGAGCGCTCCTTCCCCTGGGTGGCGACCGCGATCACGGCAGCCATAAAGGATATGCCCTGGGTGCTGTCGTAGACATCCTCTCTGCTGTACTAAGCGGCGCCAACTACGGCCCCTGGGTGCCCCCCTTTCCTGCCTACGTCCCCATGCCCACCGGTATGCCCGGGAAAGGTATCGGTCATTTTCTGGGCGCGATGCGCATCGATGCCTTCCGCCCCGCCGACGATTTCAAACACCATATGGACAAATGGATACGCCGCTTCCGCAGCGCTACTCCCTCTCCCGGTCACGATAAAGTCCTGATACCCGGTGACCCCGAACGGGAAATGGAAGCCGAGCGCCTTATCAGCGGGATTCCTCTCCTGCCTCCCGTCGTAGAAGACCTGAAGGCCCTGGCCGCCAAATTAAACGTCGAATTTCCCCATTCCGGCCCTGCCGGAATCAAATGAAGTACTATGAACCAGTTTAAAGTAATGAAATTCGGCGGAACCTCTGTTGGCAAACCGGAAAGGATGCGCCAGGTCAGCCAGCTCATCACTGCCGGCGGTGAATCCACTATCGTCGTACTCAGCGCCCTCAGCGGCACCACCAACGCCCTTGTTGAGATCGGTAACTCCATGGCTGCCGGCGAAAGAGATAAGGCAAAAGAACAGATCGGCAGGCTGGAAGCCCATTATCAATCTTTTATCAAAGAGCTTGTCACAGGCTCTCCTTTCCTTGCCCGTGCCAAAGCCATCGTTGCCGAACACTTTGAATTCCTCACCATCATTCTGCGCATATCCTTTAGCGAGGCCTTGAGCAAGGATATCCTGGCCCAGGGTGAGCTGCTCTCCACCAAACTGTTTTCTGTTTTTCTCGATGAGAATGGCATCGATCACTTCCTGTTGCCCGCCCTGGAATTCATGAGCATCGACAGTCATGACGAACCCCAGATAGGCAGCATCAAAACTAAGCTGACCAATCAGCTCCAGCAACATAAAGACAAAAAGCTTTTTGTCACGCAGGGTTATATCTGCCGTAATGCCCGTGGCGAAGTAGACAATCTGAAAAGAGGAGGTAGTGACTACAGCGCTTCCCTGATAGCGGCGGCAATCAATGCTTCGGTCTGCGAGATATGGACCGACATCGACGGTATGCATAACAACGACCCCCGTGTCGTTAAAAAAACCGTTGCCATCGAACAGCTTAGCTTTGAAGAAGCCGCCGAACTGGCCTACTTCGGCGCCAAGATCCTTCACCCCGCTTCCATCTGGCCCGCGCAGTTCTATAAGGTCCCGGTCCGTCTCCTCAACACCATGTCGCCCGGGGCCAAGGGCACCCTCATTACCGAACAGGCCGGTTCGGAAGGCGTAAAAGCCATCGCTGCCAAAGACGGCATTATTGCCATAAACATCAAGAGCAGCCGCATGCTCCTTGCTTACGGGTTCCTTCGTAAAATATTCGAGATATTCGAAAAATACCGCACTCCCATCGATATGATCACCACGTCAGAAGTGGCAGTATCCCTCACCATAGAAAACGCTGCTGACCTCAAAGCCATCGTCCGGGAGCTGGAGCCTTTCGGCGCCATTGAGGTAGAAGAAAATCATAGCATAGTCTCCATCGTCGGCAATGAGATTACCCATACCCCGGATGTGCTGAGCAAACTTTTTAAAGCCCTTACCTCCGTGCCTATCCGCATGGTCAGTTATGGCGGCAGTAAACACAATGTTTCCCTGCTTATCCCATCTGCCTATAAGACAGAAACCTTACAATTGTTGAATAAAGGATTATTTGACCTCCCATGAAAAAGATCTTATTACTGCTGGTTTTCTTCCTACTGACGGTCTTTTTTCTTTTTATTCAGTCGCATGGCGCCTTCGCCCAGTCTTCCGGTAACGTCTTGTCGGGATCTGTCAAAGACTCCGTCAATGGCGCTCCACTGGCTGGCGTCAGCGTATTCCTCAACAGCACTTCCAAAGGCACCGTCACCCGTGCCGACGGCAGTTTTGTCCTCCCGGGTATTCCCCCGGGAAGATACCAGCTGATCGTCTCTGCCATTGGCTATGAAACGATCCTCATCGAGATCAGCACCCGCAGTCTGCCCCCGGCATTAAAAATAGCCCTCCGCGTAAAGGCTGCCGAGCTGGAGGCCTTCACCGTAGAGCCTTATCTGAAAGATGGGTGGCAGCGGTATGGAAAATTCTTTCTCGATAACTTCATCGGCACCACGGAAAACGCCTTCTCCTGCAGCATAAAGAACAGAAACGTTCTGCGCTTCCATTATTACCCGAAAAGCAAACGCCTGTCCGTCACGGCCACCGACCCCCTGATCATCGAGAACAAGGCCCTTGGGTATGACCTCGAATACCGGCTGGAAAGATTCGTCTGCGATTACAATACCAATATAATTTCTTATTACGGGTATCCCCTTTTCCGGGAAATGACCGCGGACTTCAATTCCACCCGGTTAAAGTGGGAACAGCGCCGCAGGCTCGCCTATATGGGCTCCCTCATGCATTTCATGCGTACCTTGTACCAGGATCAACTGCAGGCAGAGGGGTTCATCGTAGAGCACGAGATAAATGTGCCGAATCTGGAAAAACAACGGGTGAAGGCCATCTATCAACCCAACATCACCAAAACAGACAGCATCCCTATCGATACCTTGCACCATTATTGGGAAGTGCTGAGGCAACCGGACTTTTTTACCCCTAAAGTCCGGAGTTATGATGGCCTGCTCACCATTCACCCGGATCAGACAAGGACTTTGTTCTTTACCGGGGACTGCACCATAATATTTGGAAATGGCCACCTGGGGATTGCCTACAAGGAATCGGAATTAAGATTGATGGAGCCGGTGGCGATCGAGATTGGGGAGAACGGAAGTTACTACCCTTCCCAGGTAATCCTGACCTTAGGCAATTGGAGCAAGACTGAGACCATCGCCAACTTATTACCGCGGGATTATGAAATGTATGGCCCGGCTGCTTCCGGAGGTTCAGCCCGGTAGTCAGCGCTGCTTCAACCATCCGTTTTTCAACCCGTATACCAACCGGGCCGCTCCTGCTCACTGGTCCAGAAGAGCGCTCCCTGGCCCCATACAACGCCCTGCCCGGATTGCAGCTGCCAGACTATGCCGTCATATATCATAAACCTGTTCTCGTATTTATCCACCCGCGGCCCAGTATAATTATAGGCAATTCCATCATGGGTAACGTCCTGTAGTAAACGTTCCCGTTGTGCCCTGTCCTGTGCTACCGCGCTTAGCCGCGAAGGAAGGGAAAGCATCTCTTCTGCTGTATATTTAAAACAAGCCAGTGCATACCGGTTTGCATAGATGAAATGGGGATCCGCTTCGGCATTGTGTGCCAGTATGCTGTAGGGCGCATGTTCATGAAGCCACTGGTAGCGGTCCGGGATGCCGGGAGGACAAGGAAGATGTTCGCCGGTCAATGCCCGAAAACATTCATCTATCTGTGCTATCAGGGTACTATATTGTTCGAAATCCATTATAAATTTTTAAGCCGCGGGTTATTGCCCAATACTTGCTGCGGATCAACCGGCACTTCTATGAGCAGGGAACGGGGCGATTTATTGTTGGCTATACTATCAAGCAAATCATTCAGGTTAGCCAGGTCCGGCTTTAACCTTGCGGCATCCCAGCCACAAGCCCTGGCAATACCGCAATAGTCGATAGCGTCCAGCCGGGCATGATAACGTTCCTTCGCCACATTCGGTAAGACCTTGCTCAGCCCCTGCCCAACGATTGACAATGATTCATTGTTCAACAGGAACACAACCAGGCCAAGACCCGATACTTCTCCCAAAGAGCCTGCGAACAGGCGGAAGCAACCGTCGCCCGTAAATAAAAACAGATGCTTGTGCGGACTGGCCAATTTTGCACCTACTGCCGCGCCAAAAGCGCCACCCATCGCCGAGCCGCGATACAGCGAATAAAACCGGATATTGTTATTGGGCCGCTGGGTAACATATTGACGATCTTTATAAGCAAGGCAAACATCGTCAATTCCGACAGAACCGGCAGGCCACCATTGATCAAGCCGTTGATACAATGTTGCCATATTTACGTAATTTTCCCGTGCAGGCGCAAACGGTTTGTCATTCAGATTGCCGGGGGCAGGATCAGCCGGCTTGTTGGAGAACGGATGCCGGTATGCTGCATCTGCCAACTGCTCTAACAATAGGTCCAATGGAGCATGAACATGATGGTATATGCCCTGCGTAACATGCTGTAAGCCGCCATCCAGCAACCCGTACGCGTGGGGCGTATTCCCCAGGAAAAACGTATGCGAAGCCAGAAACCTGTTAAAATTAACCGTGTATTCATCAGGACAGGCGCCCAGTACTAACAGTACATCATTCGCTCCCAGGGATCCGTACAAAGACAAAGCCTTGTCATTACCGCCAAATGAGATGTAACCGTAACCGAACGGGTTATCGCGGCTTACGGCATTTGCGCCGTTGATGCTCCAGATAACAGGTGCCTGCAACTGGATGCTAAGCCGTGTGGTAAGGTTTGTAGCATCGGGGTAACGCGCCATTTCTTCCCCAACCAGTATGACTATACGTTTTCCGGCAACTGCTTCCCGGAAGCTGGCCAGGAAAGCGTCAGTATTATTGCCGACCGTAATGTATGACCTCCGCGAAGGCGGCGCCGGGAGCCCGCTTCCGACAGTGTTTAAGCCCTCATTATCCAGTACCAGCACTACCGGTTTTGAGCTGTCAAGCTGCACTCTTACGCGGGAAAGCTGTTCTGCCAGTTTCGACGGATTATCCAGCACAAATACGGAATCAGGTAATTCGGCCCGCAATTGTGCTACGATGTTGCTTCCGTATTCGGTTGTATCCTGCAAAGGAGAAAAACCTGCCGTGCCTTTGCCTGAAACAGGCACAATGTATACAGCAGGTATGTCATGCAGTTTGGCATCGCTTAACCCGCAGCTGATAAGCTTGGTGGCAGCGCCTGTTGTTGCCACTACCGCGGCTATTTTACCACTGGCCAGGTAATAACCGAGAGGAACAAACCCTGCACTGTATTCGCCCAGGGTCAGGAACGAAGGCTTGTGAGCGGTGTCTTCGCTGAAAGGTCGAAGATATTTCAGTAAATGAATAACACCGCCGCCTGTTACGCCGGTATATAGAGTAATTCCCCAACTTGCAAAAGTATTTGTTATAAACTGATAACTATCCAGGCTGAGCTGGATTTCCGGTGTAGAAGGAAGGGTCATCATAGGAGGATCGGGTTTGTCAATTAGGGCTGGAAGGTCACACAATATTTTTTTAAATCCAAGAAACTGAAGTCATTTTGCAGCCCCGCAATTTTATTTTAACCATCCATTGCTTTCCATCCAATTGCTCATCCGATCGGCCCATTGATCCTTCGTCGTCGGGTTATGCAGCCCAAACCCATGTCCTCCTTTGGGATAAATATGCAGTTCCGCCGGCACCTTATTGTGTAACAGCGCCTCATAAAAGTGTAAACTATTGGCTACCGGCACCGTCTTATCGTCCTCTGCATGCACGATAAAAGCCGGCGGCGTCTGCTCCGTTACCTGCAATTCGTTGGAATATTCCTGTATGAGGGGGGCCCCGGGATTCTTTCCGATCAGGTTGTCCCGCGAACCCCGATGCCCGATGCTGTCGGAAAAACTGATCGCCGGATAGAGCAGGATCATAAAATCCGGGCGTAAAGAGATATTGTCTTTATTGGAAATAGTGGCTTTTCCGAAATGTGTTCCGGCTGTCGAGACCAGGTGGCCTCCCGCCGAAAAACCTAATATCCCCACCTGTCCCGGGTTTATCGCCCATTCCCCTGCCCGCTGCCGTACCAGCTGGATAGCCCGCTGCGCATCCTGCAACGGCCCAATCGTTTTGTCGGTCATCGTCTCGTCGCTGGGCAGGCGATATTTCAATACAAAAGCCGCTACCCCCATTCCATTTAGCAGCCGCGCCACCTCCATACCTTCATGCGCCATGGCCAGGTGCGAATATCCGCCGCCGGGGCAAACGATTACAGCCGTCCCATTGCCTTTTCCTTTCGGCGGTAAAAATACCGTTAGGGTAGGGCGGCTCACCTTGCTAAGCGTATAATAGCCGGGGCGTGACCCGGAATCTACCTTTTCCTGATTGGGGACCGGTTTGGAATTAGGGATGGGATCGTTGCCGTATAAAGGCAATTCCTGTTGCGCTGCTGCCATAAGAAGGGAAAATAGGGAGAGAGTGAAGAGGAATGCTTTTTTCATATGCGATCGTATACCTAAAAGTAGTGATTATACATTTTAAAAAATTCACGATTTTTATTACCGCTTATTCCCAATCTCTGTCGCTTTCCTGAACAGACCCCTCTATCAACAGTTTTAACAACCTGCCTCTATTGGCTATCAGATACCTATGGCCGGGACCGGTAAAAAATTTTTTTATGAGAAACCTTTTTACAAGATCAACGCTTATCACGATCGCAGTCGTATTTCTTTTTTCCAAAAGTGGCATGGCGCAGATCGGTATTGGCACCACGACCCCGGCAGCACTATTGGATATCACGTCATCGGCCCCTTCCGCCCCGGCGAACACGGACGGCTTGCTGGTGCCCCGGCTGGCTGCTTTCCCGTCTGCAAATCCCGGCGCCTCACAGAACGGCATGCTGATCTTCCTCACAGCCACTGCAAACAATAATCCTCCCGGATTTTATTTTTGGGATAACCCCAGCACGTCCTGGAAAAGGTTCGCCGCAGGATCGTCCGCTTCTTCGACTACAGGGTATGGTACTCCGCTGGTTAGGGCCACTGGAGGGGCCAACATGGTATTTGGCGCCGGCGACTGGGTAAATAATGTTCCTACAACTGCACCGCTAACCTCAGTTTCCGATCCCACCGGGATCTATAACCAGGCCACCGGTATCATTACTATAGCACAAACCGGGTTATACTATTTTGTATCATATATTGTTCTGGATAATAATCCCGGCACTGGCTCTACTTTTGATGGATCATCCGGTATATACGGAGCACAAATGCAAGTGCAGCCCAACGGACAATCAACTTTTATCGATATTCGTGATTCGCGGGCCATTGTAATTAGAGGTCTTGCTATTCCCAGTGGACTAGTCCAATATGGGCTCACTAACTCAGCCATGCTCAGCCTGCAGCCGGGAGACCAGATCAGGGCGCAGTTTTTCACCTATGGAACAGGCGGTATGAACGGGGCATTTAATAATATTATCCTTGATAAAGGCGCTAGTTCCTTAACACTCTTCAAATTATAAAGCAAAAACTATTTATCCTTATCGGCTATCTGGTTTTAATTATACCGGGGCGTTTTTCTTTTTATACAACCAGCATTGCATCTCCATAACTGAAGAAGCGGTACTTGTCCTTGATCGCTTTTTTATAGGCTTCCATGGCCAGATCATATCCGGCAAAAGCGCATACCATGATCAGCAGGCTCGTCTTCGGCAGATGGAAATTTGTTACCAGCGCATCTGCGATATTAAACTGGTAAGGCGGATGGATAAAAGTATTGGTCCAGCCTTCGGAAGGCTTGAGCAATTTCTCGGCGGTGAAAGAAGATTCGAGCGCGCGCATCGTGGTCGTGCCGATGGAACATATCCGGTGATTGCCCACCCGCGCCTTGTTGACGATCTTACAGGCATCTTCTTCAATACGGTAATACTCGGCATCCATCTTGTGTTTGCTAAGGTCCTCTACTTCGATCGGGCGGAAAGTCCCCAACCCGGTGTGCAGCGTGATCTCAGAAAAACGAATGCCTTTGATCTCCAGCCGTTTGATCAGCTCCTTGCTGAAGTGAAGGCCCGCTGTAGGAGCGGCTACGGCGCCTTCGTGTTTGGCATATACGGTCTGATAACGTTCCTTATCCTCCTCATCCGGCTTGCGTTTGATGTATTTGGGCAAAGGCGTCTCACCCAGCACTTCCAGTACCTGGCGGAACTCGTCATCACTGCCATCCCACAGGAAACGGATAGTCCGTCCCCGGCTGGTGGTATTGTCGATCACTTCTGCTACCAGTTCGTCATTATCCCCAAAATACAGCTTATTTCCAACCCGGATCTTTCTGGCCGGATCAACGATCACATCCCACAAACGATTGGGCTTGTTCAGCTCGCGGAGCAGAAATACTTCTATTTTGGCGCCTGTCTTCTCCTTGCGGCCATACATACGGGCAGGAAATACTTTGGTATTGTTGACGACAAAAACGTCTTTGTCATCGAAGTAGTCGAGGATATCCCGGAAATGTTTGTTTTCGATCAGGCCTGTCTTGCGATGAACCACCATCATTCGGCTGTCTTCTCTTTTTTTCGCAGGGTGCTGGGCAATAAGGTTTAAAGGAAGGTCAAACTTGAACTGTGAAAGCTTCATGTGGAAATTTAATTTTTATGGTTTTCGTCTAAGGCAGTAGCCCATTTGACGACATTCGCACATGATACCAGCTGAGGTGGTAGTAGACTTATCGGAGGATTTCCGGTACAAACCAGGTCTTACGGCACCCGATTTGATATCATGTTACGGCATGACTAAACTGGACAAATTATTTCAAGCGGGCGAAGGTACAAATAAAAACCTGTTTTTCAAAAAAACATTTTTATCCCATCCACCCATCCATCGTAGACTGAACGGAGTTCAGTCCGCAGCCTGACCCCTGGGGTCAGGTCTGCCAACATTATAGAATTCCGGCGCAAAATAATTTTCCGGAATTGGCGTCTTTTATGCAACTTCATACCAATCGCTTAATTCTCTTTATGATGAGATTGACCCCGACGAAATCTACCCGGCTCCTGGTTATACTATTTCTCCTTTTCCTGGTTTCGTCCCTGACGGCCCAACGAAAAACCGAAAAAAAATACCCGGCATTATTATGGGAGATCACCGGCAATGGTCTCCAAAGGCCATCCTACCTTTTCGGGACCATGCACGTCAGCAGCAAGCTCGTCTTCCACCTCAGCGACTCGTTTTATCTCGACATCAAAAACGCCGACGTCGTAGCCCTTGAGCTCGACCCCCAGCTCTGGCAGGACCAGATGTTCCGGTTTGAGAACCTCCAGTCCAACCTGCGGTTTTTCACCCAGGGCGCCCCGGCCGATTTGATCAATGAAAAATCCTTCCAGCTCGAAAAATATGACGACCGGCTCAAATCAGCCCTCAGCAATGAACCCACTGTCATCAACGGCTTGCTCTATCGCACCTACCGCACCCGCGCCGACTTCGAAGAAGACACCTACCTCGACCTTTATATCTACCAGACCGGTAAAAAACTCGGCAAACAAGCCACCGGCGTAGAAAACTTCTTTCAGACCGAACGCCTCATCATGGAAGCCGCCCAGGACATGCTGAAAGACAAAAAGAAAAAAGCACCCGGGACCGATGGAGAATCCTCCTTCGACCTCGAACGCAAAACGCAGGAAGCCTACCGTAAGGGCGACCTCGACCTCCTCGACTCTCTCGAGAAGATGATGGAGCCCTCCGAAGCCTACATGGAAAAATTCCTCTACCGCCGCAACGAAATCCAGGCTGCCTCCATCGACAGCATTGTAAAAAAACATTCCCTGTTCGTCGGGGTAGGGGCCGCCCACCTTCCGGGAAAAAGGGGGGTGATCGAGATCCTCCGGAAAAAAGGCTATACCCTCCGGCCCGTCATCATGCCCGACCGCGATGCCCTTCGCCGGGATGATATCGATAAGATCAAGGTGCCCGTTACCTTCTCCAACTTTACCTCAGCGGATGGCGACTTCTCTGTCCAGCTGCCGGGTAAACTCTATCGCCGGTCGGACAGCCGCTCCGACGAATCCTGGCAATACGCCGATATGAGCAATGGCGCCTATTATATGATCGGCCGGGTAAAGACCCACAGCAGTTTTCTCGGTCAGAAAGACGAAGTGATCCTGAAAAAAGTAGACAGCCTCCTGTACGAAAACATTCCGGGGAAAATACTCAAAAAGACAGCCATCACCCGCAGTGGTTATAAAGGTTTTGACATTACCGGCCGCACCCGCCGCGGGGATATCCAGCGGTACAATATCCTGGTCACCCCCTACGAAGTATGGGTGTTTAAGATCAGCGGCACCAATGGTTATGTCGAGGGGCCCGAAGCCGACCAGTTCTTTAATTCCATTCATCTCCGCAACAATACCCCTGCTGCCTGGACCAGCTTTGCCCCATCCCGGGGTGGATTTGCCGTCCGCTGGCCCCGCACCCCTGCGCAGAATAAAAATACGTCCAACGCTGACGGCATCACCCGCTGGGAATATGAAGCCGCTGATTCGGTAACCGGCGATGCTTTCCTGCTCTGGAAAAAAACGGTTCAAAACTACCGCTTCCTCGAAGAAGATACCGTCGACCTGGCGCTGATGGAAGAAAGCTTTAGACTGTCCGACTGGATCGATAAACCCCTTAGCCGCCGCGCCGGCACCTGCAACGGTTACCCCAGTCTTGACGCCGGTTACCAGGAGAAAGACGGGTCTTACATCAAGGCAAAGTTCATCATCCGGGGCGCCGACTACTATCTTCTGGCAGCGCATACCCGCACCAAAGACAAAGCCTTCCCGGCCTTCTTCGATTCTTTTGCTTTTACCCCTTACTTTTACCCCTCCTTTATCAACTATGTCGACACTTTTATCAGGATCAGTGTCACCACCCCGATGGTTCCGGATGTAGATGCCGGCATGCGTGGTATCATAGAACGTGCTTCCAGCGAGGAATTTCTCAATTCTATACCAGATTATGATAATTACTGGCCCCACCCGAAAACCGCCCTCTTCCAGGATGACTCCACCGGTGAAGCCGTTTTTGTCTCGGCAGAGTCCTTCCCCAAATACTATTACCCAAAAGATACCGCCTCTTTCTGGCAGGAAGAAACCAGTGAAAAACGACTGCGCCGCGACCTCCTTATAACGGCCAAACAACCCATTTACTCTACCGATAGTCTCCTGAACTTCGCCGGAGACCCGGCCTCTTCCCCTACGCCTGCCTATCGCCCGGTCGCCTGGTTGGCGGGTTACAAGTACGTCCTTTCAGACACCAATACTCTTCGCCACATCCGCATGAGTGTCTTCCTCAAGGACAACTTCCTGTTCCGGATCATTTCCCTTGGCGACTCCCTGCAAGCCGGCAGCGACTTCATCAACCGCTTCTATTCTACTTTCCGGCCTCTCATCCATTCTACCGGCTCCTTCGGCTCCCGCCCTGCAGGTTCCCCGGTCTTTGCTTCCAAGCTCGACCTGTTTTTCCGCGACTTTTACAGCGCGGATTCCCTGGTCGCCAAACATGCCAAAGCTGCCATCCCCAACATCTACTTCGGCACAGCCGGTCTCACCGCCCTGCTGACGACTATCAATACCCTTCCTTACAATGGAAAAGACTACTTCGAAACAAAAACGAAGTTTATCAACGAACTCGGCTTTATCAATGATTCCGCTGCTATCCAACCCGTCGTAGCCGGACTGAAGGGCATTTATGAAAAAGTGGGGGACACCAGCACCTTCCAGAACGCCGTCCTGAAAGCGCTGGCCCACCACAAAACCAGCGCCGCGTATGCCCTCCTCAGACAGCTGATTGTACAGGACCCGCCCGTCTTTGACAACGCTTCGGATTATAACTATTTGTTCCAGGACCTCGGCGATTCCCTTGCCCTTGCCCGGACCCTCTTTCCCAATCTCCTCCAACTGGCTACTGTGGACGACTACAAGGCCAATATACAATCTCTGCTTGCCAACCTTGTCGACAGCGGTTACCTGCATGCGTCAGACTATGCCTCTTATTTTAGCCAGGTCTACTTCGACGCTAAAATTCAGTGGAAAAAACAGGAAGGAAAGGACGAAAAAAGGTTGCAGAAAAAAGATGATGACAAGGACGATGAGACCATCGACGGCGACAATGACGACAATGGCGCCAATGGACTCGATGACTATGCCGTCCTGCTCGAGCCTTTCTATGATAAGAATCCTACCATCCCTCATTTTTTCGACCGGCTTCTGCGCAGCAAAGACCCCGGCCTGCGTCTCAACACTGCTGTCCTTTTGATACGCCACGACCGGCCGGTAGCAGACTCCATCATTCAGACGCTGGTTACCAGCGATGCCTTCCGCAGCCGGCTGTTGCGTAACCTGGTTGCCATCCATAAGGAAAACCGCTTTCCAAAGGCCGGCAAAACCCAGGAAGCCATCGCCCGCAGCCTGCTGGTCGCCAGTCATGGCGGCAGCGAGTTCGCCGACATCCAGCTCGTCGACAAAAAACCGGCCCAGTTTAAGGAAAACAAAGGATTCGTTTATTACTTTAAATACAAGATCAACCGCGACGACGAATGGCAAATAGGCCTCAGCGGTTTACAGCCTCTCAATCGCAAGGAAGTCAGCACTGAACCCGCATTTGTATCCCTCACCGGCAAACGGCTCCGGGCCGATACCCCTGCTCCCGAACAGTTCGACCAGCAATGGAAACGTTTCCTGTTCTCCCGCCGCCGCAGTGCCGCCACTTTCTTCATGGATAGCGACTACTACGGAGGGCGCCCCGACGAAGATTAAGAAGATTAAGGTCTGCTTCCGCCTATGGCCTCATATCCCCGCGGTATCGCGGCGATCAATCTTTTTGTATAGGCACTCGCCGGCCGGTTGTAAACCTCCTCTGCCGCCCCGATCTCTTCAATCTTTCCCTTGTTCATCACCATGATCCTGTCGCTGATATATCGTATCACCGCCAGATCATGCGAAATAAACACCACTGTAAACCCAAACTCATTTTTCAAGTCATTCAGCAGATTCAACACCTGCGCCTGCACACTCACATCCAGCGCCGAAACCGATTCGTCACAAACGATAAAAGAAGGTCGCAGCGCCAGCGCCCTGGCAATCACGATCCGCTGTCGCTGTCCCCCCGAAAACTCATGCGGATATCTATCGAAAAACTCCGCCTTCAAGCTTACCTTCTCCAGCAATTCGATCACCTGCTCCCGCCGTTGATTTTCCGTTGCCGCCTTTCCATGTACTTTTAATGTTTCGGCAATCGCGGCCCCAATCGTCATCCGGGGATTCAACGACGAATATGGATCCTGAAAGATCAACTGTATATGTGGTCGCAATTTTTTCAATTCATTCGCATGCAGCGACGCCAGATCGGTTCCCCCAAACAGGATCCGGCCGGCCGTCGGTCCGGTCAGCCGCAACAGCGCCCTGCCCAGCGTCGTCTTGCCACACCCCGACTCGCCCACCAACCCCAATGTCTCGCCCTCATAAACGTCAAAGCTTACCCCATCCACGGCCTTTGTATATTCCAGCACTTTCCCCAGGAATGATTTGCGTTTGGGATACCATACCTTCAAATCTTCCACCTGCACCAATACCTTCGATCGTGGTTCTTCCTGCTGTATAGCCGGGGGAAGAATTGGATTGCCTTCCATAAAATCACTTACCGTCGGCAACCGTTGCCCCTTTTTATGCAATGCGGGTCTGCAAGCCAACAAACCCTTTGTATATGGATGCCGCGGCTGTCTAAACAAACCCTCCACCGTCCCTTCCTCTACAACCTTTCCCCGATACAATACCAGTGCCCGGTCGGCAATCTCCGCCATGACACCCAGATCATGGGTAATAAAGATCACTCCCATATCTTCCGTCTGCTGCAAATGCCGTATCAGCTGCAGGATCGTTTGCTGCACCGTTACATCCAACGCCGTCGTCGGCTCGTCGCATATCAGCAGCGAAGGCCGGCTGCTCATCGCCATGGCGATCATCACCCGTTGTTTCTGCCCGCCACTCAGCTGATGCGGCCACCGGGAAAAAACACCTTCAGGGTCCGGCAATTGCACCTTCTCAAATAACGTAATAGCTTCCCGCCGGGCCTCCCTGGCAGAGATCTTCCGGTGGGCGCGGACAGCCTCCGCCACCTGGTTCCCGCAAGTAAATACAGGATTTAAAGAAGTCATCGGCTCCTGGAAGATCATAGCGATCTCCGCCCCGCGAATAGCCTGAAGCTGCTGCGGAGTTTGCCGTAAAAGGTCAACCGTTTGATTGTCCCTGCCCGTAAAAAGGATCTTGCCGGAAAGATAAAGGGCCGGTGGTTGAGGCAGCAGCTGCAGGATTGAAAGGGAGGTAATGGATTTCCCGGAGCCCGACTCGCCTACCAGCGCGACGATCTCTCCCCTGCGAACCTCCAGGTCGATATGCTCTACACCCGGTATAGTACCGCTCTCCGTTGAAAAGGAAATACTAAGATCTTGAATGGATAATAATGGGATCAAAACCTCAAATGTCTTACGGTAAGTCCCCCGTTAATCAGCTGTTTTAAGCTATCGATACCTATCTTAATGTGGTTCTCAACATAATCGCTCGTTACTTTCAGGTCGCTCTCCGCCGTCTTCACCCCCTCCGGCACCATTGGCTGGTCGCTTACCAGCAACAGCGCACCCGTGGGGATCTTATTGTAAAACCCTACCGAGAAAATGGTAGCCGTTTCCATGTCGATGGCATAGGCCCTTATTTTTTGCAGGTATTCCTTGAAGATCTCGTCGTGCTCCCATACCCGCCGGTTGGTGGTATATACTGTCCCCGTCCAATAGTCAACCCCATAATCCCGTATAGTCGTCGAGATTGCCTTTTGCAGGGCGAAGGCCGGCAGGGCCGGCACTTCCGGCGGGAAATAATCGTTTGACGTACCTTCCCCCCGGATAGCCGCGATCGGCAGGATCAGGTCGCCCAATTTATTGCGCTTTTTCAGCCCGCCGCATTTTCCCAGGAATAACACCGCCTTGGGACTTATCGCCGTCAGCAGGTCCATAACAGTGGCCGCACCAGGACTACCCATGCCGAAATTGATGATCGTGATGTCTCCCGCGGTGGCGCATGGCATCGCCTTGTGCTCCCCGATCACTTCCACATTATGCCACTGCGCAAACAAATGCACATAATTGTAAAAGTTGGTCAGCAGGATGTACTTCCCGAAATTCTCTAATTTTTCCCCGGTATACCGTGGAAGCCAATTGCTTACTATTTCTTCTTTACTCTTCATAATTGCGACGTAAATTTAGCAAATAGTTTTCGCTAATGATCAAAATCTACTATCCGCCATACCCCTTTAAGATCAGAGAACCCGAACGAAAGAAAGAAGAGATATGGGACGAGCTCCGCAAACAATGGGTCCGCCTCACTCCCGAAGAATGGGTCCGCCAGAATTTTATACAATACCTCTTGCAGGTAAAGAATTACCCCGCTTCCTATATGGCCGTCGAACGCAGGATGAAACTGGGCGAACTGAACAAACGCTTCGACCTCCTCGTCTTCGACAAAGCCGCCCAACCCTGGATGCTCGTGGAATGCAAGGCCATGAACGAGCGCCTCGACAGCCGCGTTCTATGGCAGGTCCTCCGCTATAATATGGCCATACCCATCAAATACATTGTCATTACCAACGGAGAAGAATGCCACGCCTTCATCAAAGGCGAAAAAGACTTCGATGACCTCGTCGCCCTTCCCGCCTATAACGAATGACTAGCAATATTCTCATAGTAATAGTTTTTACGGCCTTAGCACCCCACTATACATTTTCGTATCATACCTCACCCTTACCTTCCCGTTCGCGGCATGCTTCCCGAACAATTTCTCCAAAGCCCCGATCATCTCTGCAGACTTTTCCCCTTCCTTCGGAATATACGAAGAAGACAACAACCTCCCCTTCAACCCACCAAAATCAAAATCCTGTCCATTCTCAAACTGATGCAGCACAAAGGCCTGCGGATGAAAAAATTCCCCGATCTGCTTGTCGGTTATATTTTTATGGTTGATCGTTTTGTAATCCCCCGCATAATGCAGGATCAGCTCCTCATATTCGCTTTCAAACGGGGTCTCCATCAACCGCTCGTTCCAGATCAGCGCCACTGTAGCTCCCGGCCGGCTGATGCGCACAAACTCCTGCCGCGACTTCACCGGGTCAAACCAGTGAAACGCCTGTCCTGAAATGATTAAGTCGATCGATGCTGCCGGCAAACCCGTCAGTTCCGCCGTCCCGTTCACCGAGACAAAACCCGGATAATGCGCCAACAATTCCTCCGCCTTCGCCCGCATCGATTCATTAGGTTCCACCGCATACACCCGGTTGCCTCCACGCAGGAACAACTCCGTCGAGATACCCGTACCCGACCCGATATCAGCCACTACCCAGTCCCGGCTGACCTTCAAAGTAGAAAGAATAGCCTTGGGATAATCCGGCCGGTACTTCACATAATCCCCGACCCGGTCGCTAAATCGTCTCGTGCTATCCATAACCTAAAGTACAAAAAAAAGCCCGCCATCAGGCGGGCCTTTCGCGCTCAGCGAAAATATATTATGGGAATATCCCGAGTTCGGCATAGGAAGTCCCCACCTTATTGATAGCCACCACATAAGCTGCCGTCCGCATATCCGGGATACTCGGATTATTCTTCCAGGCATCCATGATCTCCCGCGTAGCGGCGATCATCGTTTCTTCCAGCCCACTATATACCAGGTCCACTTCATCGGCCCCGTGCATAATGAACTCCTTTTCTTTCTGGCTTACCTTTTTACCCGTCAACCCCTCTATCTGGCTGAGGATATGCGTATTCATGTTTTCGGTAAACCGCTTTTCCATCCGGCCATAACGTACATGGCTGAGGTTTTTCAGCCACTCAAAATAAGATACCGTTACCCCGCCCGCATTAAGATACATATCCGGTATTACCAGCGTACCCTTCTTCACAAATATTTCATCGGCTTCGGGCGTCAGTGGTCCATTGGCCGCTTCCCCGATGATCCTGGCCTTTATATTCGGCGCATTGGTTCCATTGATGACATTCTCCAGGGCTGCCGGGATCAGGATATCACATTCCAGCTCCAGCGCATCCCCCGAATTGGGAATATTGGTAGCCCCGGGGAAATTCAGGATGCTGCCTGTCTTCTTCCGGTGTTGGAAAACTTCTTCCTCATTGAGCCCGTCCGGGTTCATGATGGCGCCTTCATATTCCGCTAGCGCGATTACCCTGGCTCCGCCTTCCCGGAAGAACTTGGCGGCGTGGTACCCTACATTCCCCATTCCCTGTACAACGACCGTCTTTCCTTCCACACCGGGTTTCAACTTCAGTTTGGCCATGATCTCCTCCATGTGGCAGACTTCGCGGATGCCATAAAAGACGCCCAGTCCGGTTGCTTCACGACGCCCACGCACTCCGCCCTGTGATACCGGCTTACCCGTTACACAACCCAGGGCATCGATTTCGCCGGGACGCATACTCATATAGGTATCGAGGATCCAGGCCATCTCGCGTTCACCTGTGCCATAGTCGGGAGCGGGTACATCCGTACCCGGACCGATAAAGTTTTTCTTGATCAGCTCTGACGTATACCGCCGGGTAATCTTCTCCAGCTCGTAAGGAGTATATTTCTTAGGGTCGATGCTGATCCCGCCCTTAGCTCCTCCAAAGGGGACATTCACGATAGCGCATTTAAACGTCATCAGCGCCGCCAGCGCCATCACCTCGTCCAGGTTTACCGAAAGGGCGAACCGGATACCGCCTTTGCAGGGAGTCTTGTGGTGAGAATGCTGAACGCGATACGCCTTGATAACTTCGATCTTGTCTCCGATCTTAACGGGGAAGAACATGCGGTACACCGCATTACACTGTTTGATCTGCTCCAGAATGCCGGGGTCCCAGCTGGTGTGAGCTGCCGCTTTGTCAAAACTCTTTTCTACGGCTTCAAAAAATTTGTATTCCACCTGGATTGGTTTGTTTTCCACTTGGCTTGCCATAATCGTTATTTATTAAAATCTTTCTCTAATTTGCTGATCTTTCTGTCCAGCCGTATCACGTACAGGATCAATCCCAGCAATATCGTTACCAATACGGCTATTACAACATAAATTTTTCCATCGGCCCTGAACTTGTCGGCCATTTCAACTTTTTTCGTGTCTCCGCCGCCCTGTGCCCATACGGACACTGTCAGCAAACAGCAGAATAACACGGGAACCAGTGTGTAAATTTTCTTATGCATTACCAAATTTTCTTTCTTTTTCCACTGCTCGTTGATCCGCTGCGGCCTTGCTTTGCAAGGCCTAACCGGGGCCAATGATTATCGCGCTTCGCGCGATTCGGATTCGGCCAGGAGGCCTAGCCGAATCCTGAGAGTGGTTATCCAAACCCCCAGCAGCGTCCAGCCCGGCACTGCTGCCGGCCAAAAGATCGCCCGCATCCGGCTGTCGATATCATGCGTATCAAACGACGCCGGATTACCCATACCCCCCGGATGAAGGCTTTCTACCATCCGCGGAATGATCCATATCGTCGGGAATAACATCGCAAACGCGAAAATGTTGTAGACAGCGCCGATCCTTGCTCGTTTGTCCATATCCGTCATCGAATTGCGCAGCACCAGGTAGGCAAAATAGATCAGCAGGGCAATTACCGCCCCCAGCTGTTTGGGATCACTGCTCCAGAAAGCTCCCCAGGTCCACCTGGCCCAAATGGAACCCGTCAGAACACCCAATGTACCGAAGACAAGTCCACCTTTGGCATATTCCAGGGCATAAATATCGTATACATGATTGTTGGTCCGGAGATACTTAATGGAATAAACAAGGGAAACAATGAACAGAATCATCATCGCAAACCACATCGCCACATGAAAATAGAGATTGCGGATCGTCTCATTGAGGATAGGCTTCGCAGGCACCCCACCCAGGAATCCCGCTATAAAAGTATAGACCAGTAAAACTACGCATAATATTTTCCACCAGCTCTGACGAATCATATGACTTTCTTTTAGAATAGCGGCAAGAAATGGTCAAAATAATAACTTTCGCCGCAAAGGGTTTCCCCCATTTGGGATGCAAAGTTAATAGGAAACCTTAGTCCTTCCATAAAAAAGGAAAAAGAATCAGCGCCAGCGCAATGATCATCACGTCCAACCCCGACAACAATAAAATCATGCTCGCCAACCCGCCCTGTATCACCTCCTCAAAGGCAATGGTCGATATCCGGCTTAGTAACAACAGCTGCGGGATAACCAGCGGAAATCCTAAAATGGCCATCAGCGCAGCACTCTGCTGAGCACGCGCCGCAATCGCCGCCAGGAAAGTAAACACCAGGCTCAGGCTTACCCCGCCCAGACAACTGATCAGCACAAAAGAAAACGGATTTGGCATCGGATTACCCAGCATCAGCACAAACAGACCCAGGCTCACCAGGCTCATCAACAACATCAACAAGGCATTGAACAGCAATTTAGACAGGATAAAGTCCCTGGGCCCGGCTATCGTGTAGAAGTAAAGCAACCGACCTCTACCTTCCTGCAGGAAACTCTTGGCAACGGCATTGACGCAAATAAACAGCTCCATCATCCAGAACAACCCCTTCCATACTGTCCCCTCCGGCTCGCCCATCGACAGATAAAGAACAAAAATGGTGGAGGCCACATATAACAACACTCCATAGAAGGTGTATTGCTGCCGCACTTCTAACAGAAGATCTTTGCGGAAAAGCGTCAGTATATGCCTGAGTGAACCGATGGATGTAAAATTTGGGCCCAAAAGTAATGACTGCGGCTCACTAATCCGGTAAAATAATTCTTTTGGCAATAATCAATAAAATGTTAAATTTTTTTACCCGACCTGACCTCCTATGGCAGGGTATAATAACAATGACGGCAACGCGGTTCATAAACGTCTTTTTCCCCTAACAGGATTTGCCCTGCCTGCATTTTCTTACGGTAGGAATAATTGGCAATGTTTCCACATTTTACACAAATGGCATGCAACTTGGTTATATATTCAGCTTTGGCTAATAGGTTAGGCATCTGGCCAAACGGTTTGGCGCTGTAGTCCATATCCAAACCTGCGACGATTACCCGGGACCCGCGAATAGCAAGCTGGTCGCAAATTCCCGGCAACTGATCGTCAAAAAACTGGGCCTCGTCTATACCTATTACATCGACTTCGCCTGCCATCAAAAGAATGGTTTGCGAATTGTCGATAGGCGTCGATTGGATGGCATTTTCGTCATGCGATACGATATGCTGCTCATGATAGCGGGTATCCATGGCTGGCTTAAAGATCTCTACTTTCAGATTGGCGATTTTAGCGCGTTTTAGCCTTCTGATCAGTTCTTCTGTTTTCCCGGAGAACATCGATCCGCAAATGACTTCTATCCAGCCGCGCTTTTCACCCTTTAAATGGGGTTCAATGAACATAGACTACTTATAAATTAGGTTCGGAATTTGTTATAACTTTATAGGACACTACCCAAGCCGGACGGAGTCCAGTTGCAATTTTACTAACCCAAAAGTGCTCTTAAACAGTGCTATGGAACGACTTAAAGAACTGATTACCCAATTGAAAGAGCAGTTTGACCACAAGGCCGAGCCTGCTCAGCTACTCGAGATTACCCGGCTCCTGGAGGCCGAAATTCGTTTGATGGTCAGTCAGCCTCCTGCCCCTGCAAGGGTAATGCCGACAAAAATAGCAGTTATGATGCCATCCTCCACGAAAATAGTTGCAGGACAGTCGCAGCATAACGTACCGCCGGTAGTCACACCAACGGGAGTTACACCAACAATCCCAGTCGCAGTCGCCCCGGGCACTACTGTCACAGCCATTGCGGCCGCCGCGGCGGGCTCAGTCGCCCCCAATGGAAACGCCATCGCCCAACCCGCGCCGGCTGTCGTTGCACAGGGCGCCGTCGTCAACGGCACAGTTACCCTAAAAGCCGGCCCTGAAAGAGGCCAGTGGCCTTTCGACCCCCTCGCCGAAAAACCCACCGACCGCTTCACCCTGTCTCAAAAGTCCCGCGAAGTCAACGATGTCATCGGTACAGGCAGCGCTTCCTCCCTCAATGATAAACTCCGGTCCGACGTAGTAGACCTCAAATCTACCCTCAATGACTCCCCCGTACGCGATCTGAGAAAAGCCATCGGCCTCAACGATCGATATGTCTTTATCAATCAACTTTTTAGAGGAGATGAGGTCATGTATGAGCGCAGCCTTAAAACAATTAATGGATTCAGGATCCTGCCGGAAGCCGAATACTGGATGGAAAGAGAATTGAAAGTCAAGCTCGGCTGGGACGAAAACCGCGAGACTACCCGCCATTTCTATCAACTGGTCAAAAGGCGTTTCTCCTGAATATACCGGATGATCCGCTCTGTAGCCCCCTTCTTCGAATGTACATAACTCCGGGACGCTTCACCCGTCTCCCGGCACTCCTGCGGGTCCTGCAAAAGACGATTGAACACCTTTTCGGCCTCCAGTGCACTGTCAATGATCAGCCCCCCGCCACTCTCGGTCAGCTCCACCGCCTCGATATATTTCTCGATCACCGGTCCAAAAACAACCGGCTTGCCATATACCGCAGCCTCCAACACATTGTGCACCCCGTCATCCCCAAACCCACCACCTATATAAGTAATTGTGGCATAACGATATAACCTGGATAACATCCCGATATTGTCAATGATCAGCACATTTGGCTCGGGCCACCCTGCCGGCCACCCTGCCCCTCCATTCCTGGCAGCCAAAGCAGTCCCTCCGGCCCCCGGCCCGCCCAGATTCTTCTCCCACACCGAATACCGCACCGCATGGCGGAACAATCCCTCCACTTCCCGTAGCCTGTCCTCACCGATCTCATGCGGAGCGACTACAAACCGCAGCTCCGGATGCGTATTCGCATAATGATCCAGCTCCTCCTCATCCTCCTCCCAGGTACTCCCTGCTACAATCACCGGCCGGTCCCCGCAAAAAGCCTCGATCACCGGCAGCGGGGCCCCGCCTTCCGCAATCTCGATCACCCGGTCAAAGCGGGTATCCCCGCTCACACTCACCTGCTCTGTTAACCGCAGTTTGCCCAGCAAGACCTTCGAGGCTTCGGTCTGAACAAAAAGATGTGTAAAACATTCGAGCATGTAACGATGCAACCGGCCATACCAATGAAAAAAAGGCTGGTCCGGCCGGAATACACCCGATATCAGCAATACCGGTATCTTCCTCTTTTTCAGCTCTGCCAGGAAATAATACCAGTAATCGTATTTAACCCATAACACCAGGTCCGGCTTCACTAAATTGACAAACTGCCGCGCATTCTTCGGACTGTCCAGCGGCAAATAAAAAATATGATCAGCCCCCTTGTAGTCCTTTTTCGTCTCATAACCCGAAGGCGAGAAAAAGCTCAGCACGATCCGGCATCCCGGCGATTCCCTGCGCAAGCCTTCCAACACCGGCCGCCCCTGCTCAAACTCTCCGAGCGATGAGCAATGCATCCAGATCACCGGACCATTGCCGGCCAGGCCGGTCTCGCCCTTTCGTCCGGCCTTTCCGCCAGCCCCATTCATCTCCGCCCCAATGCGTTCAAACAATCCCTTCCTGCCTTCCAGCCATAACTTCGCCTTCCGGTTCCAGGGCGCTATAAGCCGGATCCCAATCTTGTACAACCTTAAAAAAATATGATAAAAAAGAATACTCAATGTTTCCGGTTTAGTTTTTGAATAGTTGCCCCTCACACCGCACGGCCGCTACATAATCGCATTCCATTATCTATCATCTCATAGCATTGGATAAACCACATTTTTGCAGTAGGTTTGTGCCCCCAACCGGACGCAAGTCCGGTTAGTACATAAATTCAAATAAGGACAGATTATGCGGCCCATCCAAATGGTAGATCTTAAACGGCAATATACAAATATAAAGAGTGAAGTTGACTCAGCCATCCAGGAAGTGCTGGATAATGCAGCCTTTATCAACGGCAAAGCCGTCACCGATTTTACAGCGGGCCTGGCCGCTTACACAGGCTCCAAATATGTCGTCCCCTGCGCCAATGGCACCGACGCCCTGCAGATCGCTATGATGGCCCTCAACCTCCAACCCGGAGATGAGGTCATCACCCCCTCTTTCACCTATGTCGCAACCACCGAAGTCGTCGCCCTGCTCAAACTGACACCCGTATTCGTCGAAGTCGATCCCAAAACCTTCTGCATCGATCCCGCGGCCATCGAACGCGCCATTACCCCCCGGACCAAGGCCATTGTCCCGGTCCATCTCTACGGTCAGGCTGCCCCCATGGAAGAGATCCTCCAAATAGCTAAAAATTTTAATCTTTATGTCATAGAAGATAATGCCCAGGCAATCGGAAGTAATTATATCTTCGCTGACGGCACCTCAAAAAAGACAGGCGCCATAGGCACCATCGGTACCACCTCCTTCTTTCCTTCAAAAAATTTGGGCTGTTATGGAGACGGAGGTGCAATATTTACAGATGATGAAACGTTAGCTAGCCGGTTGAAAATGATTGCAAACCATGGGCAGAGCCGACGATATTATCACGATCTGGTAGGCTGCAACAGCCGCCTGGACTCTATTCAGGCAGCTGTGTTGAATGTGAAACTGAAAAAGCTGGACGAATACCTCTCTGCCAGACGTGCCGCCGCCGATTATTATGATAATGCCTTCAAAGCTCATCCTAAAATCACAACGCCCTACCGGGCATCCTATAGCCACCATGTATTTCATCAGTATACGCTTACCCTGGAAGGCGTCGACCGCAACGGTCTCAACGAATTCCTCACCGGGAAGAATATACCTTCGATGATCTACTATCCGGTACCCGCCCATCGTCAACAAATGTTTGCATCATCTGGTGGTGGAAGTTTTCACCTCGAAACTACAGACTGGCTTACGGAAAGGGTCATTTCCCTTCCGATGCACACCGAGCTTGACCATGAGCAGCTGGAAACTATTACTGCAGCTGTTTTGGAATTTATTAATTAAAAAAACTGATTTCAAACCTAAAAAGGATCTTTATGAAAATTGCTGTGATCGGAACTGGCTATGTAGGACTCGTTACGGGAACCTGTTTTGCAGAAACAGGTAATGACGTTATTTGCGTGGACATCGACACCATCAAAGTACAGAAACTTTCTAACGGCCAGATCACCATTTATGAACCCGGCCTGGAAAAACTTTTTTTGCGCAACCTCAAGGAAGAAAGACTGAGGTTTACTACCAATCTCGCAGAAGGGATCAAAGATGCTCAAATCATTTTTCTTGCCCTTCCCACCCCTCCCGGTGAAGACGGCTCCGCCGATCTCAAATACATCCTCGGCGTTTCCGACGATCTGGGTAAATTATTGAATGATTATAAAGTCATCATAGATAAAAGCACTGTACCCGTCGGCACTGCCGAAAAAGTACACGCAGCCATCGTCAAAAACTATAAAGGTGAGTTCGACGTCGTCTCCAACCCCGAATTCCTCCGGGAGGGAGTGGCCGTGGATGACTTTATGAAACCCGACAGGGTGGTCATCGGTACGTCATCAGAACGCGCCCGCAAAGTAATGGGCGAGCTCTATTCCCCCTTCGTACGCCAGGGCAATCCCATTATCTACATGGACGAACGCTCTGCGGAGCTCACCAAATACGCCGCCAACTCTTTCCTCGCTACCAAAATCACTTTTATGAACGAAGTAGCCCTGCTCTGCGAACGTCTCGGCGCCGACGTAGACATGGTAAGACGTGGCATCGGCAGCGACGAACGCATCGGTAAACGATTCCTCTTCCCGGGCATCGGCTACGGCGGCAGCTGCTTCCCTAAAGACGTACAGGCACTCGTGAAGTCCTCGCAGGAAGTAAGCTACGATTTTCGTATCCTCAACGCCGTTATGGACGTCAACGAAAAGCAAAAGCTTCACCTGATGCCTAAAATAAACAACTACTTTAAGGGCAATCTCAAAGGCAAACACTTCGCCCTCTGGGGATTGGCCTTCAAACCCAATACAGACGACATCCGGGAAGCCCCGGCCCTCTATATGATCGACGCCCTCACCGAAGCCGGAGCCACCATCAGCGCATTCGATCCCGAAGCTATGAACAACGTCAAAAATCTCATCGGTGATAAAATTACCTACGCCGAAAACCAATACGAAGCCCTGGGGGGCGCCGATGCACTTATCATCGCCACGGAATGGAACGAATTCCGGACCCCTAACTTCCTGAAGATTGTTACTACCCTGAAAAATAAAGTCATTTTCGATGGCCGTAACCTCTTCGACATAGCAGCCATTCGCGAACTCGGATTCTACTACGAAAGCATCGGCCGCGCACCCGCTAACCCTTCGGATAAAAAATAACTAAACAAGCAACGCTATGAGCATGAGTAAAGAAAGAGTCCTGATCACCGGTGCAGCTGGGTTTCTAGGGTCCCATCTCTGTGACCGTTTCATTAAGGAGGGATACCACGTCATTGGAATGGACAACCTCATCACCGGTGACCTCAAAAATATTGATCACTTGTTTAAGCTGGAACAGTTTGAATTTTATCATCACGATGTAAGCAAATTCATCCACGTTCCCGGCGAACTGAAATATATCCTCCATTTCGCTTCTCCGGCCAGCCCGATCGACTATCTCAAAATACCCATCCAGACCCTCAAGGTCGGTTCCCTGGGCACTCACAACTGCCTGGGCCTTGCCAAATCCAAAGGAGCCCGGATGCTCATCGCCTCTACCTCAGAGATTTATGGCGACCCACAGGTTCACCCACAGACAGAGGAATATTGGGGTAATGTCAACCCCATCGGCCCCCGTGGTGTATACGACGAAGCCAAGCGCTTCCAGGAAGCCATGACCATGGCCTACCATAATTTCCATGGCCTGGAAACACGCATCGTCCGCATCTTCAACACCTATGGCCCCAGAATGCGTCTCAACGACGGTCGCGCCCTGCCCGCCTTTATCGGTCAGGCCCTACGGGGAGAGGACCTCACCGTCTTCGGAGACGGCAGCCAGACGCGCTCCTTTTGTTATGTCGACGACCTGGTAGAAGGTATCTATCGACTCCTGCTTAGCGACTACCATCTGCCCGTTAACGTCGGCAACCCATCGGAGATAACCCTCAAACAATTTGCGGAAGAAGTCATAGCTCTCACCGGCACCCAACAAAAGATCGTCTACAGACCGCTGCCTGTTGACGACCCCAAACAACGTCGCCCTGATATCACCAGGGCTAAAGAAGTACTTGGCTGGGAACCTAAAGTCCCACGCAAAGAAGGCCTGAAGATTACTTATGAATATTTCAAATCCCTGCCCACCGAAGAATGGGCCAGGCAACCCAAGGAATTTGTCAGCAGAACCTAAACCCCAACAATGAGCGAAGCGAAGATATATGAAGACCTCGTCGCAAAAAAAGCCAAACTGGCTGTCATCGGGCTCGGATATGTAGGACTACCCATCGCACTGGAATTCGCCCGGAAAATTTCCGTCATCGGATTCGACATCAATGCCCGCCGCATCGAAATGATGCGCGCCGGTATTGATCCCAGCAAAGAAGTGGAGACCGGGGACTTCAAAGGCCGCGACATCGTCTTCACCGACAACATCGAAGTGCTTCGGGAAGCCCGTTTCTTCATCATAGCTGTGCCTACCCCCGTGGACAAATACAACGTACCCGACCTCAAGCCCCTCGTCGGCGCCTCCGGCACCGTAGGAAAAGTCCTGAAAAAAGGCGACTACGTCGTATATGAATCCACCACCTATCCCGGCTGCACGGAAGAAGACTGCCTTCCCATCCTGGAAAAGGCCTCCGACCTCCGGCTCCACAGCGGCGACTTCAGCCTCGGCTACTCCCCCGAACGCATCAACCCCGGCGATAAAAAACATACCCTCCGAACCGTCGTAAAAGTCGTGTCGGGTAATACCAGCCTGTCCCTGGACGAAATAGCCAAAACCTATTCCCTGGTTGTCGATGCCGGCGTCCATCCCGCCCCCTCCATCAAAGTCGCCGAAGCCAGTAAAATAGTTGAAAATACCCAGCGCGACCTCAACATCGCCCTGATGAATGAATTATCCATTATCTTTGACCGCATGGGCATTAACACCTATGATGTCATTGAAGCCGCCGGCACCAAATGGAACTTCCTGAAATTCCAGCCCGGTCTCGTCGGCGGACACTGCATAGGCATCGACCCTTACTATCTTACTTATAAAGCGGCCGCGCTGGGTTATGAATCCAAAGTCATTGCATCATCCCGGTACATCAATGACGATATGGCCCGGTACGTTGCCCGTAAGATCATCACCCACGTACTGCGTATTTCCAATGAACCGAAAGTCCTTGTAAAAGGAGTGACGTTCAAAGAAAACGTCAGCGATATCCGCAACTCCCGCATTGTCGACACGGTAAAAGAGCTGCTTGCCTTCAACATCCACGTAGACGTCGAAGACCCCTATGCCATGGAAGAAGAAGTACACGAAGAATACGGCCTGCACCTTTCCCGTAAAGTTTCCCATGACTACGACGCCGTTATCATCACTGTACCCCATGCCCAATACAAAGACCTCGACGACGCCTATTTTACGTCCATTACCCGGGAAGGCGCCCTGGTCGCTGACCTGAAGGGAACCTATAAAAATAAAATTGCAAACAGAAAATACTGGAGCTTGTAGTGGAAAATTATAGCAAAACTATCCTGATCACCGGCGGCGCCGGCTTCATCGGATCTCACGTTGTACGGTTATTCGTCAAACAATACCCTGCGTACCATATCGTCAACCTCGATGCCCTGACCTATGCCGGTAACCTGGCTAACCTCGAGGACGTCAAAGAGGCTCCCAACTATACCTTCGAGAAAGGCGACATCGTTGACGAAGCGCGGATCAAAGCCCTCTTCGAACAATATCAATTCGATGCCGTCATCCACCTGGCCGCTGAAAGCCATGTAGACCGCTCCATCATGGACCCCCTGGCCTTTGTCCGCACCAACGTAATGGGCACCGCCAACCTGCTTCATGTCAGCCGCTCGTTCTGGAGAGATAATCTCGAAGGCAAACTGTTCTACCACGTGTCTACCGATGAAGTATATGGTTCCCTGGGCGCCGAAGGTTTCTTCACCGAAGAAACCTCTTACGACCCCCGCTCGCCATACTCCGCTTCCAAGGCTTCCTCCGACCATTTCGTAATGGCCTGGTACCATACCTATGACATGCCTGTCATCTTGTCCAACTGCTCTAACAACTATGGTTCCAACCATTTTCCGGAAAAGCTCATCCCCCTCATGATCAACAATATTCTCCATAATAAACCCTTACCCGTCTATGGCAAAGGCGACAATGTCCGCGATTGGCTTTTTGTCGAAGACCATGCCCGGGCCATAGACACCATCTTCCATAAGGGCAGGATGGGAGAGAAATACAATATCGGTGGCTTTAACGAATGGAAAAACATTGACATCGTCCACTTACTCTGCGTTGTCATGGACAAGAAACTCAACCGCCCTGCAGGCGAGTCGGCTAAATTGATCACCTATGTTAAAGACCGGCCGGGCCATGACCTTCGCTATGCCATCGACGCTACCAAACTCAATAAAGAGCTGGGCTGGAAACCCTCCCTCCAGTTTGAAGAGGGATTGGAAAAAACAGTAGACTGGTATCTTACCCACCAGGACTGGGTAAAGGCCGTCACTTCCGGCGATTACCAGAAATACTACACCGAACAGTATAATAAAAGATAGCACATGCCTTTTACCACTACCGAATTCCCCGGGCTTCTTGTCTTCGAGCCAGCCGTGTACAAAGACGACCGGGGTTACTTTTTCGAATCCTATAACGAACAAACCTGGGGGAAACAAGGAATTACCATTCGCTTTGTCCAGGACAACCAATCCTTTTCCACCTATGGCGTCATCCGCGGACTCCATTACCAACTCGATCCCCATGCTCAAACCAAGCTGATTCGCGTATTGGCGGGCAGGATACTGGATATAGCCGTCGACCTCCGCCAGGGTTCACCCACCTTTGGCAAATACATGGCTATCGAGCTCTCGGCGGAAAATAAAAAACAGTTCCTCATCCCGGCCGGGTTCGCCCACGGGTTCTCCGTGCTCAGCGAAACAGCGGAGGTATCTTATAAATGCGATGCCTTTTACCATAAAGAAAGTGAAAGCGGCATCCGCTTCGATGACCCCACCCTCAACATCGACTGGTTAGTACCAGCCGATAAGGCCATCGTCTCGGGTAAAGACAAAGAGCTGCATACTTTCGCCGGCTGTCCTAACAATTTTCAATTTAAAGATTAAGTCTACTCCTCCTCATGCAAAAGATCATCGTCACCGGGGCCGGCGGTCAACTAGGCCGGGAATTACAAATCCTCGCAAACTCGTTCCCTCCCCGGGACTTTGGATTCGACTTTGTCTTTGCTGATCGCCGTCAGCTTCCTATTGAAAACCAGGACCAGGTAAATGCTTTTTTCAAGGAACATCGTCCTGCCTTTTGCATCAACTGCGCCGCCTACACCGCTGTCGACAAGGCCGAGTCAGAGAAAGAGGCGGCCTTCCGTATCAACGGCGACGCTCCGGGTTACCTGGCCAAGGCCTGCCGTTACACCGGCGCCCGGCTTATCCATATTTCTACCGATTATGTATTCGACGGCAGCTCTGCCACCCCTCTCAAAGAAGACGACAGCACCGCTCCTATCAATATATATGGCGCCTCCAAGCTGGAAGGCGAAAAACAAGCCCTCCAGGCCCATCCCGATGGCGCCCTGGTCATTCGCACTTCCTGGGTCTATTCCGAATTCGGCAACAATTTCGTCAAAACCATGATCCGGCTCATGACCGAAAGACCTGCCATCAATGTCGTCAACGACCAGATCGGCTCTCCTACTTACGCCGCCGACCTGGCCACCGCCATCTTCCATATCATCACCGCCCCCCATTTCGTCCCGGGCATTTATAATTATAGCAATGAAGGCGAAATCAGCTGGTACGAGTTCGCTCTCGCCATCCACCAACTCATTGGCAGTAACTGCACTGTCAGCCCCATCGCCAGCGCCAACTATCCCACTCCCGCCCGCCGGCCTCACTATTCCCTCCTCGACAAAAGCCTGATCAAAAAAACCTATGGCCTCCCGATACCCGACTGGTTTACCAGCCTGCGTACTTGTATTTCCCGTCTGCATCACTGACCAGCGCCTGGCACCCCCTGTAATTCTCTAAGTTCACATAAATATTTACCTTATTGTGGAAAACTTAAAGCCCTACACCATTATAAGCATGATGGACTACGGTAATGTGTAAATCGGTAATAAGCTGAGTCATTTCCTCTACATATCCCCCAATTGTCCTTTTTGATATCTGTCCTATTTTTATGAGGATTGTGTGATCAACTAAGATTTCATAGCTTGCGTCCGTGAAAGATTAACCGGCGATTAATCCCGCCGGCGAATGATCCACCTTAATCCATACTTATGAAACCTGTTTACTCATTCAGGGTTCCCGGGCTGTCCGCACGTTTTTTATGTACCAGGAATATGGCCCCCCTGCTTATCCTGGTCAACCTTTGCTGTTTGCTTGGCCCGTCGCAGGTTCAGGCAGAAGGTACCAAGGAGGTGATGCCCGTCAGCGGTAGCGGAACCGGCCTCATCGTTTCCACCACCAGTTCCTTTCCCCTGGGTAATGTAGGGAGTTATTTAGGCGCTCCGGTTGACCAGCGCGTCTTCTTTCATATCAAAGACTATACAACCGAAAAACTATATTACGGCTTTCACTGGGAAGCGCTTTCTCCCAGCAGCTCCGGCATTCCCTATACCAATGTTTATATGAGGGTCTATGATCCGGCAGGCGCACAGGTCGGAAACCCCATTCTCCTGCCCACCACCGGCGCCGGTTATATTACCGGCTATAGTTTCGCTCTGAAAGCTAAGATCAGTGGTGGTATCGGTTATGTCCCCCTGATCTTTGACCCCAGTTTGGTTGGCAAGAACGGGGACTACTATGTCTCCTTCTATCAGAGCAACGACGGCGGTAATACCGATGCCGGCGAGTCCATGCTGTCCAAATGGTTTGACATGACCGTTGGTGCAAATGGCACTACCCCCTTAACGGGCCGTGTTCACTGCAACGAATGGGCCTTTTCCGTATATAATATTTCCAATGATCTCCAGGACCCGAAGGTATCGACCTTCGCACAGTTTTATGGGTATACGCCCGATTCGGTGACGGTAAGGGTTAGTTTCCTCAACCCCGGCGTCCAGCCCCTGTCCTATATCGTTGCTTTTAACAGCTTCGGCTGTGTGGACAGCGGCAACTGGGTCAAAGACCGCCGGTCCAGGGTATTGCCCAAACTCGTTCCTCCCTATCTGCAGGGCGGGTTTCCCGTTTTCCTTAATCCGCCCGATGCGACAATCTATCCAACATGCATTGTTCCGGCTAAGCCCATACTCCTGGCCCCCGTTATCGCGGGCTGTCCGCCCGGGCCCTATAATGTCCGTTTCGAAGCCCCGCAGGACGGAGACTATTATATGTTATTTGACCTGAATGGCGTTGCTGGTTTTCAGAACAATACAGCCGACCGCTTTATAGAACTTGTGGGACAGAAAAAAGGTATCATCACCTATGTTTGGGACGGCAAAGACGGCCTCGGCAACGTCGTACCGGCCAATACTACCTTTCCTATCATTTTTTCTTTCCGTAAGGGTCGTATCAATTTTCCCTTCTATGACGACGAGCTCAACATCAACGGCTTCCAGATCGATGGCTATTCGCCGGTCGTGCCGAACGTTAATGCCTACAATGTTACCTTATACTGGGACGATACCCAGCTTTACAACAGGGGCGCGGATTGTTCCGACAACAACAACAACTACACCGGCACAGGTTATGACAACTCTGTCGTAGGCGTTACGCCCTCATTGACCGCACCGACTACTGGCCGTGCCTGGAATGGCAACGGCAATCCCACCAATGTCACTCCCGCACCCGCTGTCAACGGCAACGACCAGGATCAGATCCAATGTAATGACTTCGGGAATGCCCGTCTGCTCAACACCTGGGCCTGGGGGGTCAGGCTCGATTCGACTCAGACCGTCTCCCTGTCCTGTATCACCGTTTCGGGCACCGTGTGGGATGACGCCGACGGCAGCGCAGCCGGTGATACCACCCACATTCGCACCAATGGCGAAGCCGGCGTCAATGCCGGGGGGACCATCTATGCCAACCTGGTCGACCCGATCACCAATAATGTGCTGTACTCAATGCCTGTCAATGCAGATGGTACTTTCACCTTGCTCAACTGCCCGGTCAATGCCGCCGGTATGTTGATATATCTGACGACAACCCAGGTACCCAATGGCAGCAAGGTCCCTGCACCGGGTGTCAGTTCTGCATGGACCAATACTTCTCCGTTGATCCGCACCTTTAATTCGTATAATTATCCCATTACCGGTCAGGACTTTGGCATCGAACAATTACCCAATTCCGCTGACCAGAACTATACCATCGGCACACCGGCGGTCAATACCTTTGTGTCCCTCAACGGCGCGGGAACCATCGCCAGTCCCGGCCCACTCTACGGATCAGATCCCGAAGACGGCGCCCTGGGCAGCAACAAAAATGTCGTTATCACTTCTGTTCCTGCTAAGGAAGAACTGTATTATAACAACGTCCTGGTGACCAATAACTTCAGGATCAACAATTACAATCCGGCCCTGTTGCAGATGAAGTTCACTACCGTCAATACCTTAGTTACCTCCTTTACCTATGCTTATCTAGATGCAGCAGGCAAGCAGGACCCCAGTCCGGCTACTTACACCATCAATATGTCTATCGTGCTGGCTACCACGCTGGGCACCTTCACCGGCAGAAGCTCTGACTATGGCAACGTACTCAACTGGACTTCTTACGACGAGACGCCCAATGTGCGTTTTACCATCCAGCGCTCGGCCGATGGAACCAACTTCACTTCTATCGGTACCGTTGCCACCACCGGCAACGGCAGTACCGTCAACCATGTATACACGGACAATAGTCCTACCCCTAATGCTCCTACTTATTACCGTTTGGAATGGACGGATGGTTATGGCAATATTGCCTACAGCAACGTAGTAACGATTGCCGCATCCGCAGGCAGCGCCGTACTGGATGTTTCACCAAATCCCTTTAGTTCCCAGGTGACCGTCCGGCTAAACATCGCCCGCGCGGAGCGCATTGTTATCCGGTTGCTTGACAACAAAGGCATGCTGCTGAAACAGGTCCAGTACCAGGGCGTGAAAGGAACGAATTCACTCCTGGTAAACAACCTTTCATCACTGCCCGCTTCCGTCTACTTTGTACAGATCGTACTGGCAGACCAGGTGTTTGTAAAAAAATTGTTTAACCAGTAATTCAACCGCGGCGGACACTGCGCCTTAAGTGACCCGTAAATCCAAGCCGGCATGAAAATCCTATTGCCTGCCATCCTTCTTACGATTACGTGGGGGGAGAGCACCTATGCGCAAACCAATGAATCGGTTTCTTCTTCGGAAGTAAACAATATCCTGCTGGGTACCTACAACCCTGTTACCTATCAGGCCTCTACGATCATCATCGATCCCGATGTCATCTCGGCCGGCCTGATGAATCGTATCTCGACCGATTCCCTGAAAGCAGATCTGATCGCCCTCGCAAATTTTAAGAACAGAAACACCTTTTCGGATACTGTCTCCAATACCAGGGGCATTGGCGCCGCACGTCGCTGGGTCTTTAATAAATTTCTCCAGTATAGCGCCGCGGGCGAGAACAGGCTAAAACCTGCCTATCTATGGTTCGACTACAACCCCTCCTCCGCTAATTGCTCAGGCCCGATCACCCGGCATGCCGACGTCATAGCGGTATTGCCCGGCAGCCAGACGATCAATCCATCCCTGATCATCATCGAAGGACATATGGATAGCCGCAACAGCGACAACTGCGATGTCACGGGCAGCGCCCCCGGCATCGGCGACAACGCTACCGGCAGCGCCCTGGTCATAGAACTGGCCCGCGTTCTCAGCAAATACACTTTTCGCAATACCATTGTCTTCTCCGTTAACACCGGCGAAGAACAGGGACTTATCGGCGCAACAGCCCTGGCAAATTATCTAGCCGGTAAAAATGTGCGCATCAAAGCCGTCAACAACAACGACGTTTCAGGAGGGGTATTCTGCGGTCACACTTCTTCCGCGCCCAGCTGCCCTTTCTATGGTAACATCGATAGCACCAACCTGCGGATATTTTCCCTTGGCAGTGTCAATTCTGCGGATAAGCAATGGGCCCGTTATGTCAAGCTGGAATACAAAGAACAGCTCAGCAGCCAGGTCAGTGTGCCGGTGAATATCAATATCATGCAGAATGAAGACCGGTCGGGTAGGGGCGGGGACCACCAGGCCTTCAGTAAGATCGGCTACACCGCCGTGCGTTTTACACAAGCCAACGAAGATGGAAATGGCAGTACGGGCATAAGTTACCTGGACCGGCAGCACAATGTCCGCGATAGCCTGGGCCTGGATAAGAATGGCGACGGCAATGTCGACTCTCTATATGTCGACCTGGGTTACCTTGCCCGCAATACGCTCATCAATGGAAATTCTCTGGCGATGGTGGCCCTGGGCCCCGATACCGTTGCTTTTACGCCCTCCGTCGTTACTGGCAACAGGATCCGCGTAAAATTTAATCCGCTTTCGGGTGTCTCCAACCCCGCTTATCGCGTAGCTGTCCGTTCAGCCTCCAACGACTGGGACTCCGTATACACCATCACCGGCCGAACCATCGACACCGTTACAGTCCCTTATCCTACAAACACCCTTTTTTACATCAGCGCCGCCGCCGTCGACGCGAGCAGCACCGAAAGCCAGTTCGCCACCGAATACACCTTATCCACCCAACTAGTCATACTCAACCTGCCGACCGACACGTCCCGACCGATGCCACCGGACCCCGGCTATTACGGCATCAAACTGATGCCCAATCGCCCCAACCCCTTCGATGAGTCGACCCTGATCACTATTACTTCGGGCACCGACATCTTTGCCGGGCGCACCTGGCTTCAGTTCACTACTCTCGACGGCCGCATCCTCAGCCGCATGCAAGTGCCGCTGAAAAAAGGTCTCAACCAAATACCTTTTAACCACGGCTTCACCGCTGCCGGCACCTATATCTGTTCACTTATCATCGACGGCCTGCCCGCCCAAAGCACAAAAATGATTTTTCGCAACCAGTGATAACAAAACAAAAAGCCGGGCTTAGCTTTCCGCTTTGCCCGGCCTTACTGTGTTCTTCAGCTGTAAAACCGTCCGTGGTTATTGTCTGAGTCGTACCCTATGGTCTATTTATGCCACAAAGGTATAACCCCGGCCCATCCCGGTCAATACAACTAAGTGGTAATTCTTCTCCTCCTGTTACCCATGATTTTGCGGGGATGCTCTTATTTCTGTATACATTATGAAGCAACACTATAAAAATTCTGTGATTAATCTGTATATGAGATTGTAGTATTACTTAATCATTAAGCTTGTATTATCAGCATCTTAATTAACAAGGGACTGACGCATAACCAAGTTCTCTCGCCCCAATTTTGCACTACCAAAATTTATATGGTGATGCTTTTCCGAAAATTTAACCTAGTTGCAATTTTACTCCTGACCGCCAAACTGCTTTTTGCTCAGAGTGCCCATATAGCAGGAAGCGTGGTGGACAATGTCAGCCGGGACGCTCTACCCGGCGCATATATCATAGTTAAAAACACAATGATTAAGAAAGTAGCCGATGAGAGAGGACTTTTTGATATTTCTGGACTTTCGGCCGGCGAGTATGACGTTATTATCGAGAATGTTGGCTATGCCCCCATTACAAAACATGTTGTCTTGACGGGGGCGCAAACCGTTAGAATAGTGGTCGGCCTCAGCCTGCAAAACAAGGCGATGGAGGAGGTTACCGTTTTCGGACGATCGGACAGGGAGAAGGAGAGTGGTTCGCGAAACCGGGAAAGGAACGCGGCCAACATGATCAATGTTATCTCCGCGCAGGCCATGGTCCGTTCCCCGGATATCAATGCCGCCAATGTCCTGCAAAGGATGAGCGGCATCACTGTTCAGCGTTCGAGCGGGGGGGATGAAGCTTATGCCGTCATCCGGGGTATGGCGCCGAGGTATAATAATACCTTGCTCAACGGGATAAAGATCGCAAGCCCGGACGAGAAGAATCGTTTTGTGCAGTTGGATATCATTCCTTCCGACATTTTAAGTAGTATAGAGATCAGTAAATCGCTGACTCCGGATATGGAAGGGGATGCTATCGGGGGAACGGTCAATATGGTTGTCAAGGACGCGCCGGATGCCGCTTCCTTTAAAGCCACCACCAGTATTGGGTATAGTCAATTATTTTTCGATGAAAAATTCATTGATTTTAAAAAGGGTGATATTCAGAAATATAGCCCTATCCAACGCAATCCGAAAGGTTATGTGGCGCAGCCAGGAGATTTTTCGCGTAGCAATTTGGATTTCCAGCCCAAACATGCGCCTCCAACGGGTACGCTGGGCTTTTCTTACACCCAACGTTTTTTGCATAATAAAATTGGAGTCGTTGTGGCGGATAATGTGCAGAATCAGTATTTTGGAAATGTTAGTTCCCGGTTTACTGTGGCTCCGGTTAGTCCCAATTCAGATGCTTTACGATATAACGATGTAACGGTTTTTAAAGGGTATTCACAGCAATTGAACAATGGCCTGGTCGCCCATATTGACTATGTGTTTAACGAGCGCAATAAGATAAATGTAGATAATTTTTACGTGTACAGCTACCTGGCGCAGAGTCGTATCAGCGAGGACACGACTCTTACGGGTACGGGCAGGGTAGGGCCGGGCACCGGTCAGATTAATCCTGCCAACCGGTCTTTTACTCAATATCAGCATATTGAAAACATCAAGCTGTCAGGCCAGCATGTTTTAAGCTCCAAATTATTGTTCAATTGGGCGGGTGTGCTCTCAGAAGCAGGGAGAAGAACTCCGGACCTTGCGACTGTCCTGACGGACTATCGGATCCAGAGCAATTACCAGCGCACGGGAACTTTTTTTGATGAGATCACCCGATCCTGGCTGAATAATAACGACAAGGATTATACAGGCCTTTTGAATGCGGAATACCATAGAAAGGCGTTCGGAGGCGATCTCCAGTTGAAAGCAGGAGGTTTGTACCGGTCAAAAACGAGGTATAATGAACAGGATGATTATATACTTCGGCCGGTTTCACAAAATGATACCGGGGGAGCTAGTGTCAAACCCGCATGGACGAATATCTACGACGCAAAATATAGCGCCTTGAATAGTTCTGGAAATTCCGTCTATAATGTGAATAATTATAAAGCGGCTGAGAAAGTGTACGCTGAATATTTGATGGTAAGGTATAAAGGGACGACATGGGAATTCGGCGGCGGTTTGCGTGTAGAAAACACCCAAACGGATTGGAGCACCCGCGTTTACAGTCCTAGCCAGCCTAGTTCCGGCAGCCAGACCTACCAGGATTTTTTACCCAGCGCTTTTGTGAAATATAGATTGACTCCTAAGGCGGATCTGCATGCTTCCTATTTTAGGTCGATTTCCAGGCCCAATTACTATGAGTTGGTTCCTGCATCGCATTTCGCCGGGGATTATATCGTACAAGGCAATCCGGGGCTCCTGCATAGCGTAGCTGATAACTATGACCTTCGGTTAGAATATTTTCCCAAAGGTGAGCAACATTTCTTTGCGGGGGTTTTCTACAAGAAGATCACTAACCCCATCGAACAATCGTTGATTAATGCAAAAAATGGTATTCTTACCCTTCTGCCGCTCAATAACATACTTCCCGCTGAGGCTTACGGCGCAGAGGTAGCCTTTACGCAATACTTTGGCAAGTTCGGAGTGACTGGCAATTATACCTATACCCATTCTGCGGTAACGGGTCCTAAGCTTCATATTGGAAGCACTGTGCAAGAGACAAGGCCCTTGCAAGGTCAAACGGATCATACGGTGAATGTGTCTTTGCTGTTTAAGGACGTCAGAAACGGATTCTTCGCGCAATTGGCCTATGGTTATCAAGGGACAACACTCGTTCAAGTTGCCAGTTATTACCAATCCGACTATTATCAAAGACCGATGAATACCCTTTCCTTTTCCCTGGAAAAGGACATACACAAACATTTCACCGTATTTGGGAAATTCAACAATCTGTTAAATACACCCGCTGTCCAGTATGTACAAAAAACCCTGGAAGTTTCCCGGGATGTTTACAAAGCCAGCTACAGTATTGGCGTTCGCTACGAACGATAAAAGAAAATTAACGGACCATTAAATTTTGCTAATAAAAAACGACAAACATGAAACAAATGAGTAATCTATTTTTGACAAAAAGCGCGAAATTGGCGTTGGCAGTAGCCCTTGCTGCCGGCGTTTTTTCTGCCTGTTCTAAATCAAGCAACACTGTTAATACCGGGCCCGTGCTGCCTGCTCAGGCCATCCGGGGAACAACCCTGACCGGTGGAAATATTAAAGGCGTCATGTTAAGTGATTCTACATATTCAGTGTCAGGGGATTTGACAGTTTTACCAACCGACACATTAATCATTCAGCCCGGGGCGACTATTAAGGTAACAGGTAATCGCGCTTTCCTTGTTCAGGGTACCATTATGTCCCTGGGAACCCAGGCAAAGCCGATCACCTTTACTACCACCGGACCTTCACAACCCGGACAATGGGGTGGCATCCAGGCAGACAGTTGTAAAGGGCTGACCTTTCAGTGGACTAAACTTCTTTGGGCAGGCGGCGCCGATTCCACCACAGGCTATCCACGCGCGACTATCGACGTCCGGACCCCGATACATATCGATATCGAGGATTGCTGGTTTGTCGGCGGACAGGATAACGGCATCACTATGTTTTCAAAGGGAAGTGCAACTATTTTGCGTAATAGCTTCTACGGCGGCGGTACTACCGACGGCGATTGTATTGATTTTCACGATGGAGCAACAGGCGTATGCGCCTATAATGTAGGTTGGGGTCAAGCGGGCAGCGGCATTAAGATCTTTACCAATTCGTCAACTCCGCTCGTTGAAACTGATATTACGGCCTACAACAATACCTTCGTAGACATTGGTTTCCGTCGGGGAGCCGGTGAACCCGGAAGAGGTATCCTGGTTGATGCATATGCCCATGGTCAGGTATTCAATAATATATTTGCCAATAACTACTGGAGCCTGGATGTGACGACTACTGCGGATTTCGCTAAAACGACCTACGGGTTCAATTATTTTTATGCTACGGTTGACTCTTTGCGTCAATGGATGTATCCTGCCGGCGAAAAGGGTATGAAACAATCTACGGATGTGATCGACTCCGTTAAATTGGGAGCCAACGATCCCCAGTTCGTAGGTTATACGACTCCTCCCAATCCATCGGCCCGGATCATTCCTTCAAGTTTCGATTTTCATTTGAAGGCCACATCACCGGCTCTCAACAAGGGAACGACCACTGCATTCAATTTACCTGCCGGCATTCCTGCACCCCCACCGAGTGCTGACATGGGTGCTTACGTTTCCGATACCAGCAATGGCAAAGGCAACCGGCACGCGCCTGGTTATTAATCGGGTGATGATTAAAATAAAATTAAAAAAGCGGGCCGCATTTTCAGATGCGGCCCACTTTTTTACATTAGGTTATTGTTGTATTTAATATGAATAAAGACTGGTTGATTTTTGGATTTACAACAATTATCCGGATTATAATGTCAAATATTCGTTATTATCTCGTCTGGCGTTTTTTTATACGAGAAATGCTGCGGATTTTTGCCGCAGATGAAAAACCTGCTTTTTCTGGTAATTCTTTTCTGCTCTTTAGACGTTTTAGGCCAGACACATGAGCTGACCGGTACTGTTATCGACGCCGTTACCCACGAGCCACTGAGGAATGCCAGCATCTATAACAAAACGGAGAAAAAAGGCATCCGGTCGGATTCCCTGGGAAGGTTTCCAATACCGGGAACGGGGAAACCCAGTTTAGTCATTTCCATGATCGGTTATACCACCCGAGCGCTCAGTTCCTGGTCCAGGGACAGCGATAATTTAGTTATAGCGCTGGCGCCGGAGGCCAAAAAGCTGGACGCAGTCGTTGTCACCAATAAGAGAGAGGGAAAATACCGCAATAAGAATAACCCGGCGGTAGAGCTCATCAAAAAAGTAATTGCCAATAAGGAATCCAATCGCCCCGAAGCCTTCGACTATGTGGCTTTTGAAGAATATGACAAAGTAGAAATAAGCCTTCGCGACCTGGACCGCAAAAAACTGGACAAGCGACTGCTCAGACCCTATCGTTTTTTGTTTGACCATCCCGATACGCTCACAGGCGATGATACAGCCTTGCTCTATCCCGTTTACCTGGAAGAAAAATTGTCGAAGAATTATCTGCAGAAGAAGCCAGCCCGCTCCGAACAGGTCGTTACTGCGGAAAAAAAGGTGGACTATGGAGATCTCGTCGATACAAAGGGCGTTAGCAGCTACATGAATACCCTTTTGGCAGATATTGATATTTACGATAACAATATCATGCTTTTCACCAACCAGTTCCTGAGCCCTATTTCTGCCGTCTCGCCTACGTTTTATGAGTTTTATCTTGGGGATACGATCGTCAGCAACGGGGAAAAGCTGGTTCGCCTGAACTTTATTCCCCGTAACCCGGATGACCTTTTGTTCCGGGGAATGTTATACATCACCCTGGACGGCAACTATGCCGTAGAAAAAGTGGCGATGACCGTTAGTAAGAAAAGCAATATCAATTTTATAAGGAACCTGCGCATCCGGCAGGAATTTGAGAAGACAGCCAGCGGACACTATTACAGGGTGCTTTCCGATGCATCGGCCGACTTTTCATTGTCGGATAAGGGTAAGGGAATACATGGACGTAAATTTGTTTCCTACAGCCACCTGGTGACCGGCCAGCCTGGCGCAGATAGCCTGCTTTCACAGATTGGTCCCCGGGGAGCCCCTTCGGCCGATACGGCGCTGGTGAAACCGGAATCCTACTGGAATGAGCACCGGCATGAGCCATTGACGGCCGGCGAATCCCGGGTGTATGATAATATCGATAGCCTGCGGCACCTGCGGTCCTTTATCCGGGCCAAAGACCTGATCAACCTCCTTGTTGCGGGATACAAGAGTGCGGGAAAGTTTGAAATTGGTCCTGCCAACACCTTCTACAGCTTTAACCCGATCGAAGGATTGCGTTTACGGTTCGGGGGGAGAAGCACTGCTGCCTTTAGTAACCGTATCTGGCTGGAGGGCTATGGCGCCTATGGCTTTCAGGATCAAAAATGGAAATATGAGACCGGTGTGGCTTATTCTTTGAATAAGCTATCTGCTTACGGGTATCCCCTTCACTATATCAAAGCCAGTTTCCAGCACGATGTAAAGATTCCGGGCCAGGAGCTCCAATTTGTACAGGATAACAGTTTTTTATCGTCTTTTAGCAGGGGGAAAAATGATAAGTGGCTGTACAATGACATCATGCGGGTAGATTATGTTCATGAGCTGCCCAACCATCTCTCCTATGGCGTTGGGTTTAAATACTGGAACCAGCAGCCGGCCGGCACCATCCATTATATCCAGCCCAAGAACTTGGTTTTCGATACGATCTCCAACATCGTTACGTCCCAGTTGACGGCTCAAATTCGCTGGGCGCCGCACGAAAAATTCTACCAGGGCAGGGTATACCGCATACCGTTTCCCAATCAATACCCTGTCTTTACCCTGAACTATGTGGCCGGGATTAAGGGCCTGTTCGGCGGCAACTATTCCTACCAGGATATCAACCTCAACATTTTCAAACGCTTTTATATGTCTGCCTTCGGATACACGGATGTAAACCTGACCGGATCCTATATAAGCGGAAAACTTCCCTTTCCCCTGCTGAACATCGTTCCTGCCAATCAAACCTATATTTACCAGCCTAACTCCTATAACCTGATGAACTTCCTGGAATTTGTCAGCGACCACTATGCGGGAGTGGACATCGAACACCATTTCAACGGGTTTATTTTTAACAAGATCCCTTACCTCAAAAGATTGAAATGGCGGGAGATACTTACGGCGAAAGTGTTATACGGAGGGCTGCGGGCAGAAAATGATCCCGCCAGGAACCCGACCCTGATGAAATTCCCCTTATTGGACGGGCAGGTCGGCACATTTGCCTTGGGCAACCAACCCTATGTCGAAGCTGGTTTTGCCATCGGCAATATCTTCAAATTCCTGCGGGTCGATGCGATAGAACGATTCTCTTACCTGCAGCACCCGTTGGTGCCCCGTTATGGTATTCGCTTCCAGCTGAAATTTGATTATTAGGGCTACCCCCGATCTCAGCGGCCCAAAAAGCAAAACCCCCGGCAATTACCAGGGGTCTCTAGTTGCCCGACAAGGGCTCGAACCTCGACATACAGATCCAGAATCTGTCGTACTACCATTATACTATCGGGCAATAATGGGCTGCAAATCTAAGGATTTTTATGTTATTCACCGGAACAATTATCTTGCGGTAGAAATTCCGAATTGATTAGTATGAAAAATATCCCGATCATAACACTCCTCCTTTGTTTTTCCCGCCTGAGTTTGCCGCCGTCCGGCTTCGTCGCGACGCCTCAGGCCGACTCTATTTTGACACAAGCCATCCACTTCACCGACTCTGTTTTCAATCGTCCCGATTTCACTTATGACATCGCCGAACCCGACATCTCAAAGGATATGCAGTCCATCCTCATCCGTTTTAACAACGCGGTCAGCGCTGACAAAGAATGGTTCATCGATTATCGGAATAAATATGCGGTCGGCGGCCAGTCCCTTCCGTACAATGAACGTTTTGGCATCACGCGTGACGAATACCTGCGCGTCCAGCAACTCGAAAAGCTGCCCCCCCGGCTGGTCACTCTCTCCCAGCAAAAAGTGACTGTCTCCCGCCAGAGCAATGACATCCATTTCAAGGGTAACGGCGAAGCCCTCATCCTCGGCTACCTGGAGATAGACCTGCAGCGACAGAAAGTCATCTTTGCCGGTGACACCCTCCCTTTTGCGGGGGCAATGAATGCCACCCAGCTTTCTCCCTTCCACCTGGTACAGGGTTATACATGGCGGCTGGAAAAAGCAGATCTCAAAAACACCCTCCAGACCAATAAGGTTACTGCCCGCGTCGTCGAAGTCGATCTTGGCCTGCCCCTTGATGCCGGCAAAACCTTCCTTCGCATCAAGTACCAGGACATGCAGGCAGGCGTGATCAGCGCCGACATGGACCTAACGGGCTTCGTTCACTAAGTGAACCCCGCACCTACCTCCTCTCGTCATACACCCCGAACTCCGCAATCGCCGGCGGCGCGTCAAACCTTTCCATCACCATTCGCAGCCTATCCCCCCAGACCCGTTCAAAACGATGTATCTTCACCCTTCCTTTCTTTTCCCCGCTAAATAAAACCTTCCATTCTCCATCCCCCCAATATTCCAATCGATAACGACTCACATTTTCCTTCTCTTCCGTGATCACCACTGCATTGAACGACATATCCCGCGGAAACGTCACCTCATACCATGGCTCCTTCACGGTCGGGTTCGACTGCCATGACGTATGAAAATTATCGTCATTGCCGAAATCCATAATATTCATATCATCGCTCCAGCTGGCATTTGCCGGCTTACGTTTTGCTATATTGGACGCGATAACAGGCGCTTCCGTCGGCGGCAGCACCGCTACCCGGCCGTCATTCTTCCAGCTAAGCCCTATCTCAGCCAATGCCGCCAGCGCATTATCGTCGATCAGCCCGTCCCGGTTTGGCGCCACATTTAAAATGAAGTTGTCATAGATCTTGTTATAAGGAATGATATCTTCATTCACCAGCATTTTCGGGTCTTTCACCGGTGTCGTTGGAAAATCCGTCTTCCAAAACCACGCTGAATTCAACGGCAGACAGGACAAAGCCGGCAGCTTGTTCGTAGTTGTAGATATCTTCTGACCTGCGCCTTGCTCATAAGACTTGATGTCCGTATAAAACAATGCCTCCGGTGGATATTTGGCAGAATTAAGGTCCATCACCACACAATTCGGCTGCAGGGACTTGATCAACCGGTAAATATCTTCAAAAGGGACGTCGTCATAAGAGATACGCGACCAGGGCGCATCCCAACCGTCGATGATCAGCGCGGTGATCTCTCCGTACCTGGTAAGCAATTCCGTCAGCTGCGCCTTTATCATTTCGATATGCTGCCTGGTAATAAACCCCGGCCGCAGCCGGTGATGCGTATCGAGTATGGAATAATAGAGACAGGTCTTCAACCCCTGTGCCCGGAAGGCATCGACATATTCCCGGACCACGTCCCGCTTCAGCGGGCTGTGCATCACATTGTAGTCCGTTGTCTTTGTATCCCAGATACAAAACCCGCTATGATGTTTGGTCGTCAGACAGCCATATGACATATGTGCCGACTTTGCCGCCCGCGCCCATTGATTACAATCCAGCTTACCGGGATTGAAAAGAGCCGGCGATGCATCAGGGTCAGCCCAATCCTGGTTCATAAACGTCGGGATATTGAAATGAATAAACATCCCAAACCGCAGGTCTACAAACTGCTGCTGCAGCTCGTGCAGGTTGTCAACCGCCGCCGGGCTTCCCGGACTTGTCTCCGCATTATATGTTAAGGAAAGCTCAGATTTAGCGCTGTACTCCTGCCATAACCCGTCGACCGTTTTTCCCGTCAGTTTCACCCACAGCTCCGGCTTGTATGTCCCGTCGCGTAAAGCCGCATCCAGCTTGTCCACTATTTTCCTGTTCTTTTCTTTTTCTACCCACACCAGGAATCTTGCGGTTACCCGGTAAGCATTCGTATAATTCTGGCTGGAACGATAAGCCGGCAGCATCCACTTGCTCTTCACATTATTTACTCCATATACATACCGCACATAATCTGCAATCCCCTCTGTCAGCCATCCCGGATTATCAAACCGATAATCCTGTACGATATGCATCACCTCATGGGTCACTACATCGATGTCCTCCGGATTCTTTTTCAGCCATTCCGGGTTATATCGCGCCACGCCATCTCCGGTTTCAGCCACACCGGTATAGGCCGGATCGATAAAGAACTTCACCGTATGGAGAGTATGCCTGTTAAAGCGTTTTGCTTCCTGTGGATAAACGGTAAAAAAGGCATCGATCATCCGCTGTTTCGTTTCGGGGTCAAAGCCCTTGTCCTTGTTGATAAAGACCAGTGTGTACTTTCCTTTGCTGATCGTGTCCTTCGTACTGAATTCCTGCGCTGACACTTTCATCGATGCGGATACGGTCATTGAAACCATGAACAATCCCGCCAGTTTCCTTTTCATTTATGTTCTATTGTTTTATTTCTCTTTCCCCCTGACGCTTATTTCTTTTTCAGCGGATTGTCCTTGTCCGTCGAAAACGAATACGGATAAGCATTCTCTTCCATACCCCTGGCCTTATTTGCCGTCGCACCCATCGTCAACCGAAACTCTCCACCCTGCTGTATAGCCGTATGCGAGATCCAGTTCCTGGAATAAGGCTGTCCATTCAGCGCAGCAGCCTGCACATATAAATTGCCGGCGCTATTAGCCGGGGCGCTGATGACAAACTGTTTGCCGTTGTCCAAATGCAAAGTGGCCTTCCTGAACAACGGAGTACCCAGCACATACTGATCAGTCCCCGGGCAAACGGGATAAAAACCCAGTGCGGAAAACACATACCAGGCAGAAGTCTGCCCATTGTCTTCATCGCCGCAATACCCGTCAGGCGTAGCCTGGTAGAGACGGCTCATTGTCTGACGCACCCAGTATTGCGTCTTCCAGGGCTCGCCGGCATAGTTATACAGATAGAGCATATGCTGGATAGGCTGATTGCCGTGCGCATACTGTCCCATACCTGCGATTTGCATCTCCCTTATTTCGTGGATTACCCCGCCATAATAACTATCGTCGAATATCGGCGGCATGATGAAGACCGAATCCAACATCTGCACAAAGCTTTTTTTACCACCCATCAGGTCTATCAGGCCCTGAATATCATGAAAAACGCTCCAGCTATAATGCCAGCTATTCCCTTCCGTGAAGGCGTCCCCCCATTTGAAGGGATTGAAAGGAGACTGAAACTGGCCGTCTTTATTCTTACCTCTCATCAACTTGTGTTCGGGGTCAAACAGGTTTTTATAGTTCATGGCCCTGCCCGCATATAACTTTAATTCCTCCGCCGGCCGGCCCAAAACCTTACCAAGCCGGTAAATGCTAAAGTCGTCATAGGCATATTCCAGCGTCCTCGCGGCATTCTCATTGATCTTTACATCATAAGGCACATATCCCAGCGTGTTATAATATTCTACGCCGGTACGGCCGACGGCTTCAATCGGGCCCATATTATTGGCATCCTTTAACAAAGCTTCATACAATACGTTGATATCATAACCCCGCAGTCCCTTCAGATAAGCATCGGCTACCACTGAGGCCGAGTTGTTTCCTACCATCACACTGCGGTAACCCGGGCTCGACCACTCCGGCAACCAGCCCCCTTCCTTATAGTCGTTCACCAGTCCTTCCTGCATTTCCTTGTTGATAGAAGGATACACCAGGTTCAGGAAAGGATACAGGGCCCGGAACGTATCCCAGAAACCCGTCCCTGCAAACAAATAACCGTTTTCTACTTTACCATTATAAACGCTGTAGTGAACGATCTTACCGGAAGCGTCCTTTTCATACAACTTCAGCGGGAAAAACAACATCCGGTAAAGACTGGAATAGAAGGTACGCATCTGGTCGATAGTGCCGCCTTCTACTTCTACCCGGCCGAGTGTCTTGTTCCAGATGTCCCGGCCTTTTTTTGCTACCGTCTCAAAACTGTCGTTGCCAATCTCGGTCAGATTCTGTTCGGCCTGCGCGATGCTGATAAAAGAGGAGGCTACCCGCGCATTGACTATCGTTCCCCGGTTCATAGCTCCGAATCCAACCACAGCCCCGACATGCTTGCTGTTCTGTTCCATCGATTCCGTCAGATCCTTGTCCTTCCAGGTATGCACATTGGCGAAGGGCTTGTCGAATACGATCACAAAATAATTCCTGAAATTGGCGGGCACTCCTCCGCTGTTACGGGTGGAATACCCTACGATCTTATTTTCTCCGGGTATAACCTTTATATAAGAACCCTTGTCGTAGGCGTCTACCACCATATAGGTGTTGTCCGTCCCGGGCCAGGTAAACCGGAACCGGGCCGCCCGCTCTGTAGGGGTGATCTCCGTTGTGACATCTTCGTCGGCGAGATACACGCTATAATAATAGGGTTTCACGATCTCCGTCTTGTGTGAAAACCAGGAAGCCCGGCTTTCTTCGGTAAAACGCAGGGACCCGGTGACGGGCATGATGCTAAACTCGCCATAGTCATTCATCCATGGTGAAGGCTGGTGCGTTTGTTTAAAACCTTTTATCTTTTCCGCCGTATAGGTATACTGCCAGCCATCGCCCATCTTACCCGTCTGGGGCGTCCAGAAGTTCATGCCCCAGGGCAGGGCAATAGAAGGGTAGGTGTTGCCGCTTGAAAGGCCTCCGGTCGACTGGCTGCCCATGAGGGGATTAACAAAATCTACCGGATCAGTCACCTTGTCTACAAACTGACACTTCGCTCCGAGATTAAGTATAATGGCGAAGATTAAGAGAAATGGAATTTTGAACATGTTGAAATTCTTAATAAAGCGTTAAAATAAAGGTATCATTACGGCTAACGATATGTTGTCAATGGACTTCAAACAAATTGTTAACGGAAATTAAAGAGCAGTAAAGTTATTGCAGATAAGGGTAAATTTGGAGATATTCATTGTAATCAATTCTTTCAAACTGCTTAAACAACCCTTTTGAGGTATTCCAGTACAACCCATAAAGTCATTGCTATTTTTAGCTTTCTGATCCTTTCCTCGGTGCAGTTTTTCCTGTTATACAATACATATGAGCTAAAGAATGACCACTACTACCTGGAGGAAAGGTCTACCCTCAGCGCCGAATATTCCGCCACCATTCGCAACGACAAAGTAATGCCGGGCGGGCAACATATAATCGACAGCTTTCTTGCTCCTAATGCCCTCCATCTCGAACAATTGTATAAGAACGATCGCCCTGCCTTCGACATCCTTAAACAAAAGATCTGCGACAGCATTTTCACCACCCTGAGAAAAGCCAATACCGCCAACGGTGTCCTGGCCGGGATTATCCGGGCTCATCATTTTCAGCATGATCTTGAATATATTCTCCTCATTGACGATATCTCTATCATGTTCAGGGATAACATGTATGTTAACCTGTATAATAAAAGCAGTGAGTATCCGCTGATCGAAACCTCGATCCAGACAAAAGACGGCATCCGTATTGGCGGCACTTTGAAGGACCCTGTTCCAAGAAACCGGGTGATGGCTATCGCTGTTTTCAGCCCTGATGCTTATTCCAACCGTGTAGGTTTCGGGCTCTACGTCGATATCCGTAACCGGCGGGCTACTATCCTGCGCCTCATGATGCCGACCTTTCTTTTGGCCCTGTTCTCTATCCTGTCCGTGGTATTCCTGTTTTTCGTCACTTTCCGTAACTGGCAGCGGCAGAAAAAACTTTCTGAAATGAAATCGGACTTCATCAACAGCATCACCCATGAATTTCATACTCCCCTTTCGGCGATCATCGTGGCTAATAAGACCATGCAGAAAGAAAAAATTATTTCAAGCCCTAAAAACCTTCAGCCTCTTTTAGAAGTTGTCCAACGTCAGTCACTTCGCCTGCAGGCCCTGATCAGCCAGGTGCTGGATATTACCACCCTCAATAAAATATCGTTGAATAAGGAAGAATATTCCCTGCACCATCTGCTGGATGAAATATTGCTCGACTATCGCCTAAAGCTTTCAGGCACCCACATACAATTCAGGTTGCAGAAGGATGCAGAAAAAGATACCGTTTGGCTCGACCGGTTCTGGTTTACCACCATCCTGCAGAATATCTTCGACAACGCAATAAAGTATAATAAGAAAGAGCAGAAAGAAATTACAGTCTCTACCTTTGATGATAAGAAAGCCGTCCATATCAGCATCCGCGACAATGGCATCGGCATGACGGACGACATAAAACGGCAGGTATTCGATAAGTTTTACCGGCATGCCGGCCCGGAGAGCACCACCATTAAAGGCCTGGGCCTGGGCCTTTTTTATGTGAAACAAGCCGTTGATGCGCATAGCTGGGACATAGTCATCGTCAGTGAGGAAGGTCAGGGCAGCACTTTTATTATCAGTATCCCTTTTTAATGAAAATGACATGAGAAAACCAAAAATATTATTGGTAGAAGACGAGATCGACCTGGGCAACGTAGTCCGGCAGTACCTGGAGATATCCGACTTCGAAGTAGACTGGGTCACCAATGGCCGCCTCGCTTTCGAACAGCTGCGTTTGGCAAAACAGGACTACCAGATTGCCCTCATCGATATTGCCATGCCTGAAATGGACGGTTTTCAGCTGGCTGACAAGATCGCTCAGCTGGGCCTCAGGCTTCCTTTTCTTTTTCTGACGGCCCGCAATGAAAGGAGCGACAGGCTCCACGGCCTCAAACTGGGCGCCGATGACTATATCAGTAAACCCTTCGATGTAGACGAACTGGTCCTCCGGATAAAAAATATCATTAAAAGGAATACCGGCGCCCAGCCTGCTATTTCTACGCCCGTCATCCGACGGGAAGACGTCGTCTTTTCAAAAGGCGCTCTCAAGCTCACTATCAAGGGCAAAAAAGATATCCTCCTCACCCCCCGCGAAGCAGAATTATTAGACTACCTCTTCCGCAACGAGAACCGTATCCTCAAACGCGAAGAAATTCTGAGCCAGCTCTGGGGCGAGAACGACTACTTCCTCGGCCGAAGCCTGGATGTCTTCATATCCCGCCTGCGCAAACACCTCAGCGCCTCCGCCTTTATTAGTATCGATAATGTATACGGAGTAGGGTTTGTCTTTAATGTCCGCCAGTAACTGCCATATCCTCCAGCTCCTCCAGCCGCCGTATCCGGTTATAAATTATTGGGTGCGTGCTGTGAAATAGAATATAATAGGGGTTCACGACATGCTCTTCCTTGAACGTCAGCTTTTCCAGCACATCCCGGAGACCTTTCCCATACCCGAGCCGCTGCGCAAAAGCGTCCTGCCTGTATTCGGCCAGCCGCGACAACAGCAAAGAAAGGAAATTGAATGCCCGGTTCAATATAGCAAATACAATTACGAATAGGATGATAGCGACAACGGCCGGCAGCAAATGCAGGAAATAAAGGATTCCCCCGAATATCAGCAGCCAGATAATACCGGATAGCAGGCTGAACCCCCTGATGGCAACTTTCACTATCCATCGATAAACAAATCCCAGCGTCCAGGGTAGGTACCCGGCCGTCACATAGGCAGCGACTATCACCGTATCATAACTAATGAGATGACCCAGCTCATGCGCCAGTACTCCCTTTAATTCATCGTCTGTCAGGTCCGCCAGCATTCTCTTTGAAACAGCGATGGTGCGGATCCCGGTTGCAAACGCGTTCCACTTGCCGGATTCATGGACGCGTAATTTCACCACTTTTTTATGTCCGGCACTTTCCCGGACGGCGCGAAATGCGGCCACCAGTTTTTCTTCTTCCGACCGGGTCGGCTTGCGCAAACGCGATCGGAAAAAGAGGGACGCCCCCGTGAGAAAAAAAGCCGAGCCAAAACAAAACACTACCCAACCCGCCAANNNNCCGCCATGATCGACCAGGCTGCCGTATCGGAGAGCCTTACCCCCGATAAGACCAGCACCAGCAGGGCGCCAAAAATGGTCAGTACTACATACAGAAATACCAGCCCTGCGTTAAAATATTTGCTCATAAAAAAAGTTTTTTGTACGTATTAGCAAACTTTAGCTGTCCCTTGGATTTTGCGCGTTCAGCGCCTTCGTATCTTTAGCCCATGAAATATTTTGTCTCATTTCTCACCGCCTGGCTGATACTTACTACTCCTGCTTCCAGCCAGCGCCGGTCTATCTCCCGTAATTCCGGCCTCCTCGCTTATGTAGACCCTTATATCGGCACCGGCGGCCACGGCCACGTTTTCCTCGGCGCCAGCGTCCCCTTCGGCGCCGTGCAGGTCGGCCCGAGCAACATCAACAAAGGCTGGGACTGGTGTTCCGGTTATCATTACTCCGATAGCGTTGTCAAGGGTTTTGCTCAAAACCACCTCAACGGCACCGGTATCCCCGACCTCGGCGACATCCTGATCATGCCCTACACCGGCGCTGTAAGGACAGAGACAGGCACCCAGGCTAACCCGGCTTCGGGTTATTCCTCACACTATTCGCATAACCAGGAGATCGCCCGGCCCAACTATTATTCCGTCTGGCTGAAGGACCATCACGTAAAAGTCGAGCTCACCGCCACCGAACGGGTAGCCCTTCATCGTTATACATTTCCCGCCGATCGTCCCGGCCACATCATCATCGATCTTCTCCAGGGTAATTTCGATGTTGGCTGGCAACATCCCAAAGTCAAAGCCCACCTGCTGAAACTCAACGACTCCACCCTCATCGGCTGGCGCAACTCCTCGCAATGGGCGAAAGACAGGCGGATCTATTTTGCAATCCGCACGAGCACGCCCTTAAAAGACTTCACCCTGATCAATGGAGACAAACCTGTGCCTGAACTTTCCCTCGAAGCGGATACGGTAAAAGGCCTCCTTTCATTTAAACATACTCCTTCTACCGTTATGCTCAAGGTCGGAGTATCGAATGTCAGCGGGGAGAACGCCCTCGCAAATATCAACGCCGAGATTCCCGGCTGGAATTTCGCCGGCGTCGTCCGCGAAGGCAACGCGAAATGGGAAAAGGCGCTCCGTAAAATTCAAGTGTCAGCTGCCGACTCGGTTCAGCGTACCGTCTTTTACACAGCCTTCTACCATACCATGATCGCCCCTGCCCTTTACAACGACCACGACAGCAGCTACCGCGGCGCCGATGGAAAAGTTGTCGAAAAAGCACCTTTTGCCAACTACACCATCTTCTCCCTCTGGGATACCTATCGTACCCTCAATCCGCTGATGACCCTCATCCATCCCGAACGCGTGAGTGACATGGTCAACACCATGCTGTCCATTTACCAGCAGCAGGGTAAACTTCCCATCTGGCACCTGCAGGGCCGCGAAACGGATTGTATGGTTGGCTATAGCGCCGTGCCCGTTATTGCCGATGCATACCTGAAAGGCTTTGGCGGCTTTGACCCCAATCTCGTACTGGAGGCGATGAAAGCTTCCTCCACCCGCGACGACTATGGCATGAAATACCTCAAAGAAGAAGGATATATCCCTGCCGATAAGGAAAGGGAATCCGTATCCAAAGCACTGGAATATGCCATCGACGACTGGTGTATTTCCCGCGTAGCCGCCCGGCTCGGCAAAAAGGATGACGAACTGTATTATGCAAAACGCGCCAGCTATTACACCCGTTACTTCGATACCGTAACCAAATTCATGCGCCCCGTCCTGGCCAGCGGCTCTTATCGTGAGCCCTTCGATCCCTTCCAGTCTATCCATGAATGGGGTGACTATACAGAAGGTAATGCCTGGCAATACACCTGGCTCGTGCCCCAGGACGTAGAATCCCTGGTCCGCCTCATGGGCGGCGACAAAGCTTTCGTGACCAAGCTCGATAGCCTTTTCGTCGTCAGCAAAAGCATGGGCAGCGAGGCTTCTCCCGACATCTCCGGTCTCGTCGGGATGTATGCCCAGGGCAATGAACCCAACCACCACATCCCTTATCTCTATGCTTTTGCCGGGTATCCCTGGAAAACGGCTGAGAAGATCAGCCACATAACCCGTGAATTCTATACCGGTAAAAACGATGGCCTTTGCGGCAACGACGATGCGGGTCAGATGAGCGCCTGGTACGTGATGAGCGCCCTGGGATTCTATCCCGTAAATCCTGCTAACGGAATATTTGTCTTCGGCACGCCCCTCATCCACGGGGCCCGTCTCGAAGTCGGCAACAACAAACAATTTACGCTGGAAACCGTTAACTCCGGGCCTAAAAATATCTACATCCAACGCGCCACCCTCAATGGCATTCCCTATCGTAAATCCTATATCAGTTTCCAGGAGATAAAAGCCGGCTCAACCCTGCGTCTCTACATGGGCGATAAGCCCAATCCTATCTTTGGCGCGGCTCCCGCTGATCGCCCTATGTCCAATCCGCCCTCTGCACCCGGTACCCTCGGCGCAACGCCTGCTGCTGGCGCCGCGACCTCCGGATCAGCGGTTTCCATACATATCAACCAGGTCATTTTTCCCGCAGCCGCTCCCAAAATAGCCGTCATCAGCACCGAAACCCCGCTTGAAGGCGCACCTTCTTTTGTCATCGTCGACGAAGCCGGCCACACCGCCTTCACCGGCGCACTGAGCCGCCCCCAATCCCTTTCCGACTGGGCGCCCGGCAAACAATACTATCAGGCTGACTTCTCCGCCTTTCAACAATCCGGTACTTACCGGCTGCGATTGACTGCGGCTGGCGCATCTGCTCCACCACTTCCGACGTCTGAAAAATTTGAAGTAGGCGGGCCCGACTGGGCCCGTCCGCTTATAGGGGCAATCCTGCACTATTACAATAAACAGCGGGCCAACACTCCCGGCGAGCTCGCCGCCGACCGCCAGCTCCGCTTATACGGCAGCGATCGTCGCGTCGACCTTCACGGCGGCTGGTGTGACGCCTCCGGCGACGTCAGCAAATACTTCTCTCATCTGGCCTATGCTAATTTTATGTCCCCCCAGCAGATACCCCTCGTCACCTGGTCGCTGATCAACACGGGCGAGACACTGCGTTCATCGCTGGAAAAATGGGGGCTTTCGGATTCCCTTACCAGTGAAGCCCTCTGGGGCGCCGATTACCTGACGCGCAGCCTGTCGGCCGAAGGGTATTTTTATATGACCGTCTTCAGCTACTTCAAAAAGGACCCCGAAGCCCGTCGGGTTGTAGGCCTCCGCGCCAACAGCGTCACCACCGACGAATACCCCTGCGCCTTCCGCGAAGGCGGTGGCATGGCCATTGCCGCGCTTGCCCGGATTTCCCGCTGGAAAAAGAATGGCGACTTCACGGCACAGCAATACCTGGATGCCGCCCGCAGGGCCTATGACCACCTGGTGGTCAACAATAAAAAATATGATGATGATGGAAAAGAAAATATTATCGACGACTACTGCGCCCTGATGGCCGCGACCGAGCTCTGGATCGCCACCGACAGGGGGCCGGCCTCCGACGCCGACAGCAGCGCCTACTATCGTGACCAGGCCCGTTTTCGTGCTGCCCACCTCATGGCCCGCCTTACTCCCTCCGGTTACTTTCAGGCCGATGACAACCGCCGTCCCTTCTGGCATGCTTCCGACGCCGGTCTGCCTGTCATAGCCCTTGTCCGCTACCTCGATAAAGAAAACGACCCCGCGTTTCGCAACACCACACTTTCTACTATTTATGCCGCACTAAACTACAATCTCCGGGTCACTGCCGAAGTGGCTAACCCCTTCGGTTATGCCCGCCAGTCTTTCCTCTATCATGACTCCGTAAAAAATGGTTTCTTTATCCCCCATGACAACGAAACCGGTTGGTGGTGGCAGGGCGAAAATGCACGCCTCGCTTCTCTTGCAACCGCGGCGCTCCTTACCCGCCGTTTCTCTAACTCCGGTGCGTCTATCTCCTTACCTGGTGCAACGTCTAGCTCCTCTCCCGGCACTATGTCTTCCGCCCCTTCTCCCGATTCTCTCTCCCTCTTCGCCGCCCGTCAATACTCCTGGATACTCGGCTGCAATCCTTACAACATTTGTTTTATGTATGGCTTTGGAAAAGACAATGTGCCCTATATGAGCTCCAACTATGGCCATGGCAGTGAACGCGGCGGCATCTCCAACGGTATCACCGGCAAAGAGGGCCATGGCGACGGCAGCGGCATCGACTTCCGCACCAGTGCCAATGGCAACGAATGGCGCTGGACCGAACAATGGCTCCCCCACGCCACCTGGTTCCTCCAAACCCTCACCGTCCTATCCACACAATAGGTCGTGTCCCGTCCGCATTCAGCGGACGCATGTCGCCCCTAATCCTTCTTCCTCTCCGCCTGCAACACCTCCTGCTGATGGACACTCTCCTTATGCACATCATTATACAAGGCCCGGACAAACTCTTCCGACAACTGCTGCTGATTACCCCTTCTGATCGCATTTTGCAACACCTCCTCAAATCTTGCCGACTGTACCACCCCGATCCGGTGAGCCATTTTATAAATACCAATCGCCCGCGCCGCCTTCATCCGCGCCCCCAACAAATCAATGATCTGCTTGTCGAGCGTGTCTATCTGCCCCCGGTAATAAGTAAGCGTATCTTTCCGGGCCGCGTCCTGGGCTTTGGCTTTTCCCAGAAACAAACTGCATAGGATACCCATAGAAAATAAAATTTTTCTACCCATAAAACGAATATTTGGCCAAAGCTAACAGAATGTACAATTGCTGCCCTCCCCAAATCCGGTTAGGTGCAAGCCCAACTCCCAAAACGAACCGGCAGTCTCTATCAGGGAAAAGACCGCTTTCAATATATGCTGATAAGCAATAGCTTATGCCATGGCATATGCCTTGCCTTCATAGGGCAAACGTATTACTATGAAAAAACTCATCTACGCCCTTACAGACGAAGAGAACATTACCCCCGCAGGTCTCCTGTTTTCTTTCCTCCTGGGCGTCCTAACGACGCTGCTTTGTTTTTGTGTGTTTATATAAGTTGTCTCACCACGCCAGCCCCTTTTCCCTTGCCCGCTTCTCAATTCTTTCTGCCGCCGCCGCATCCAGCAGCACCTCACAATCCGGATGCAACTGCACCACCGAAGCCGGGATATCCGTCGTCACCGGCCCTAGTATAGCCTTCTCGATAATCTCCGCCTTGTGCGCCCCCTTAGCCACTAATACAATCTTGCGCGTCTGCATGATATTTTTGATGCCCCGCGTCAGTCCCCCCAGCACCAAATCATCAGGCACCTGCGTTTCCCTCCGCACCCGCGCCTCGAAGTCCGGATCCATCGGCGATACCCAGGTGTCGCTCTCAAAAGCTGTCCCCGGCTGGTTGATGCCGATATGCCCGTTCATGCCGATACCCAGCATCTGCAGATCGGCTCCGCCGCGTTCGGCCAGGCGTCGCTCAAAAAGCGCCGCCTCTGCCGCAAAGTCGTCTGACAGGGTCGGCGGCATAATGAAATTCTCTTCCGGCACTCCCAACGGCCCCACCAGCTGCGTATAGATCATTGTATAACAGCTGCCTGTATACGAACGAGGTAGGTTCGTCAACTCATCGACATTAAAAAATGTCACACGGGACACATCAAAGGGATATTGAGCATATATCTCAGAGACCACCCGGTGCATGCCAATCGTCGTCTGTCCTGTCGACAGCCCGATCACCGCATTTGGTTTTTCCAACAGCTGCCCAATAATACGCCAGGCCGCAGCCTGATCAAACTCCTGTTCGTCCTTTGTAATCGTTATTTTCATTTTACCAGTCTTTTAATCCTTCTTTAAAAAATGCATCCAATGCATCCGCCGCCGTCCCCTCATCGACTCCATCCAGCAACACAGTGACAACTTCCCCTCCCTTCACGCCCATGGAGAGAATATTCAACAAACTATTCAGCTTCACTTCCTTCATTCCCTTCTTTAACAAAATACTCGCCTGAAACTGCCGCGCCAGTTTCACCAGCGCCGTCGCCGGCCGGGCATGCATTCCCTCCGGCGCTAAAATGGTATAGTCTCTCATGATCATAATTAAAAGTTTTTTCTCGCAGCAGCGGCACTGCTCCGGATTATAATATCCTTGACTGCCGGTATCGACGGCGCATTCATCGAAAACTCCCTCAGCCCCATTCCCAGCAAAAGCGAGGTCGCCTGCGGATCACCCGCCAGCTCCCCGCACATCCCAACCGGTATGCCCCGTAAATGCCCCTGCTCTATCACATATTGTATCAGCCGCAGCACCGCCGGGTGATACGGGTCATACAAATCTTTTATTTGTTGGTTCATCCTGTCCACTGCCAACACATACTGACAAAGATCATTGGTGCCGATGCTGAAAAAATCCACTTCTTTCGCCAGCAGGTCGGCTATCACAGCCGCCGAGGGGACCTCGATCATAATCCCCAGTGCAACAGCGGCGTCAAAAGAAGCTCCGGAACGAATAAGCTCTTCCTTCGCCTCTTCCAGGATAACCCTCGCCTGCCGCACTTCCTGCACACTGCTGATCATCGGCAGCAGTATCCGGCATTTCCCAAATACACTCGCCCGTAGTATCGCCCTTAACTGCGTAAGAAAGATGTCTTTCCTGTCAAGGCAAATACGTATCGCCCGATACCCTAAAAAGGGGTTATCTTCTTTCGGTAATCCAAAATAGGGCAGTGGCTTATCTCCACCGATATCCAGCGTCCTGATCGTCACCATCCTGCTACCGGCCCGAAGTAATATCGTTTTATAGTATTCCACCTGCTCGTCTTCCGTCGGAAAAGAATTCCGCTCCATAAAAAGCAATTCTGTTCGTAACAACCCAACCCCTTCCGCCCCAAAGGCAAGGGCCTGTTCCATGTCCTCCGCCGTAGCAATATTCGCCAACAGCTCAACTCGTACTCCATCGGTCGTCAGGGCAGGCCGGTCTTTCAAAGCCTCCAGCCGTCGCGCCTCCGCTATAAAGGTCTCCCGTTTCCTCCGGTATTCAGCTACAACAGCAGCCGTTGGGTTCACCAGCACCAGCCCTTCACTTCCGTCCAGTATCACCAGGTCGCCATCGACTATCCCCGCCAATACCTCCCCGCATCCTACTACTGCCGGCAGCCCGCGCAGCCGCGCCACGATGGCCACATGCGAGGTCCTTCCCCCGGACTGCGTCGCAAACCCGTGGACCTTACTGCGATCCATCCCAATCGTATCGGAAGGCGAAAGGTCTTCCGCAATAATGATCAACCCTTTACCCATGCCGGGCCCTGCTTCTGCCGCCCCCGAAAGATTCCCTGCCCCCGAAAGATTCTTAATGATCCTATAACCTGCATCCTGTACATCCGCTCCCCGTGCCTTCAAATACTCATCCTCCATTTGTTCGAACACCAACACCGCCAGCTCCGTCACCAGGAGCACAGCATCCCGTGCCGTCATCTTATCATCCTCAATCTTCTTTAACACATCCGTTTCCATTTGCAGGTCCTGCAACAGCTCGAGCTGCACTTCCAGAATATCCTTTTCTTCTTCCGGGGCCCGCGCAAACAAATCCTGTATCTCTTCAACGGACCGTTTCACAGCCTCCCTATATCGCCCGACTTCCCGTAACACCGCCGCCTCATCCGGCAGCAGGATTCCGCTTGCCACCTCCTTACGTTGGTGCAATACATAGGCTTTGCCTATCGAAATACCCGGCGAAACTCCAATGCCTTGCATAACCAATTAATTTAAGCCAGCCAATGCAGAAGACTCCCCACAAAACCCAATCCCAACAATCCCAACAACAAATAGGTCGTCTTCACCCCCTTCTTCACAAAGTAATAAACGAGAAACGTTAACCCCAACGGCACCAGCGCCGGTACTATCTGATCCAATATCCCCTGCAACCCGGCCCCTTCCCCAAACGACACGGGGGTATGAATATTCATCAAGGTGGCCGGCATCGCCCCCACCACCATCAACCCAAGAATAGCCGCTCCCTGCGTGAGCCTGTCCATGACGTTCGATTGTGACAACCGCTGCAGGAATTTTGTCCCGGTTTTATACCCGATGAAGGTCAGCTGATACCGTAACAATAAATGCGGGACATTAAACAACAAAATGAACAATGCCATCCCCGCAACATTCCCCTTCAGGGCCAGGGAAGTCCCGACACCAGCCGCTATCACCTTCAAAGTCCCCCAAAACAATGAGTCGAATACCCCCGCCAGCGGCCCCATCAACCCCAGCTTCACCGAATTGATCGAGTCTGCATTAAAATCGGGATCCCTCTTATTCTGCTCTTCCATGGCCGTCGTCAACCCCAGTATCAGCGTACATCCATAGGTGCTCGTATTAAACAATTGGAGATGTCGCTCCAATGCCGCCGCCATCGACTCTTTTGTTTTATACAATTTCTTCAGCACCGGCATCATCGCAAAGGCAAAACCTGTATTTTGCCAGGTCTCAAAATTAAAATTAGCTTCCAGCAACATCGATCGGAAAAAGATGCGCCGCAGGTCTCCATTGGTAATGACATTGGTGGTGGGCGTGGCCCCTGCGTGCTGGCTTCCTGCGTCTCCTGCCTGCCCCGGGTCCTCTCCGTGCCCCGCGTCTCCCGCCTCACTCCGCTGTGTCACCAACAGGGCAATAATCACCCCCAATCCCCCGATCGCGATTACCGGCAGTTTCAAAAATGCCGCCAGCAAAAAACCCAGAAAAAAATATGGCGCCACGGCCTTACGCAGCAACAAATTCATCAGCAATGCAAAACCCAGGGCCGGCAGCAAATTCCCTGCTACCTGTAACCCCGTATTCACCCATACAGGGATAAGATCCAGGAATGCCTTCATTGCTCCTGCGCCCAACCGGAGGGAAAGAAAACCCACTAATGCCATCAGCGCCGGCTTCATAAACCCCGACACAATATGTAAGGTCGAAATCTTCCGGTAATCCCCTTCGGTTGCATAACGCTGAAACAGTTTATTAAACCCGCTTCTAAATACAAACAAGGCACTCAGTAACATTTCCGCGAGTATGGAAATAGGAATGGCCAGCGCGAGGGCTATCGCCGCTCCTTTCCCCGACAGAATGGCAAAAGCCGTCCCCAGGACCCCACCCGTCACCACATCCGGCGGGATAGCCGCTCCTACCTTAATATTACCCATGAAGATCAGCTCCAGCGAAGCGCCGATGATCACCCCCTGGTGCAGATCGCCCAATACCCAGCCCACCAACGGGCCCAGGACCAACGGCCGGCCGAGCAGGGTTGTCCCAAGCAGATCCTCCGAGTGACCGAAAAAAATGATCAGCGTTATTAAAAGGTAGGCCATCATGAGAGTAGGCTTTCTATTCCTATTTTCTTATCCGTCGGCACCTGTCTTACCTCCAATTCAATTCCCTTTTTCAGCAACTCCCGGATAAGCAGGATATCGTTGTCCGTCAGGGCAACGGCCTTCGAAACCGGCTTAGCCCCCTGTTTAGTCCGTATACCGCCAAAATTAATGGACGTGATCCCCGAAATTCCCGAAACCAGCGCATGCGCATCCTTTACCGAATCGATCAGCACCAGTATCGACTGCGCTGCATTTCGGGCATCATTGAGAAAAGAAATGGTCTCCTGGACAGTCCTGATTACTAGTTTTGCCCCGGCCGGCTTAGCCAGTCCAAGGGTCATCTTTAGGAATTCATCGGTCGCGGCCCGGTCGTTGGCCACAACAATACAGTCTATATTCAATGCAGGCGTCCAGGTAAAAGCTACCTGCCCATGTATCAGCCGGTCATCTATCCGGATTAGTTTAAGCATCGTTGTTGGGTTGAGTAAGTAAAGGATTGACATAGACCAGCTGCTCCCTCGCCCTGCGGGTCGCCTCACCCAATATCTCTTCCACCGGTAGCGCGGCATCGGACAATACCACCTCGATCACCAGCGGCAGGTTAAATCCGGCCACGATATGTACCGGTTTACCATTACCCGCCCTTACGACCTGGTTGGTGACACTACCCCCTAAGAGGTCTGAGAAAACCACCCATTCTACCCCCTCCTCTGCAAACAGCCGGGCCAACTCCTCTTCAATAGGTTTATTCTCCTCTACATAGGCTTCCAGCACATGCACTCCATCCGCTGGTCCCGCGATCAGTTCCAAAGAGGATTTGATTCCCCGGGCCAGACCGCCATGGCTGACAATCAGGAATTTTCGTGTGTTGGTCATAGGCTGCAATTATCCATTAAAGCAAACTTATATTCTATTTTTCTTCCACTACATTACCACTACTGCCCTCAAAACTCCGGTTTTTTAGATTTGTTAATCCCCCCTTATCCGATATTTGCTATCATACCATAATAATATACAATCAAGTGAGAAAAACCAATTGCCTGGTCATAACTCTTGTTCTCCTTATCCGGTGTGCTGCCCTGGGTCGGACCGTGCCGCCCTCCCACTCTATCTTTACAGGTCGACCCGACGACCCTGCCGCCACCTATTTCACCCCCGACAAATTCCCGATCACCGCCGACGGCCGTACTGATGTCTCGGACGCCCTCCAGGGGGCCATCCGCGACATAAAGATCAACCACAATTTCGGCATACTCTTTATCCCCGAAGGCAAGTACCTGATCACAAAAACCATCTATATCCCCACTGCCATCCGCCTCATCGGTTATGGCAAGACGCGGCCCATTGTCATTCTCGGCAAGTCTTCCCCCGGTTTTCAGTCCACCGACTCTACTGACAAGGGCCTGGCAAGATACATGTTCTGGTTTACCAGCAGCCTGCCGGCCTCTATTTCATCACCGGCCAGTTCTCCGGGTTTGTCCGGCTCCGCGGGTTCCTTGTCCGCCACCCCGTCCATCCCCGATGCCGGCGCCTCCACCTTCTACAGCGCCATGTCCAACATCGATCTCCGCATCGAAGATGGCAATCCCGCAGCAGTGGCTCTCCGCACCCATTTTGCCCAGCATAGTTATATCAGCCATGTCGACATTTCCATCGGCAACGGGAAAGCCGGTCTCTTCGACGTAGGCAATGAAATGGAAGACGTCCGCTTTTTTGGCGGCGACTATGGCATCTATACCACCAAGCCCTCTCCCGGCTGGCCCTTTATGATGGTCGATACCTGGTTCGAAGGCCAGCGCAAAGCCGCTATCCGGACCCGCGAAGCCGGGCTCACCATCGTCCGGATGACGGCACGGAATGTCCCTACCGTCATCGACATCGATTCCAACTACCACGAAAAACTCTTTATGGAAGACTGTCGCTTTGACGGCGTCTCCGGACCGGCCATCCGCATCAGCAACGAAGAGAATGCCCTGGTCCAGGTCAACCTGCGCAACATTGTCTGTCGCAACGTCCCTGCCCTGGCAATCAATCGCCTCGATAATAAACAGACTCCTGGCGCCCGGACTCCTGGCGCCGGCCTTGTCTACAATGTCCGCAGTTTCACCGCGGGCCTTCAGATCGACGGCTGGTCGGCCGACCCGGCTTATCATACGACAAAAGATATTCAACCCCTTTCTGCTTTTCCCGCTGTGTCCCGTTCTGACATTCCCAGCCTGCCGCCGACGGAAGCCTGGGTAAACCTGCTGACCCTGGGCGCCAAAGGGGATGGCGAAACCGATGACACGAAAGCCATCCAGGACGCTATCGATCGTTATCCGGTGATCTACATACCCCAGGGTTGGTACCGCATAAGCAATACGCTGCGGCTTCGCCCCAACACCGTACTCATCGGACTCAACCCCATCGCCACCCAATTTCAGGTGGCAGACAATACCCTGGCCTTCGGTGGCTTTGGTAACCCGGTGCCTTTACTGGAGACTTCCAGGGGTGGCAGCAATATCGTCACCGGCATCGGTCTTTCCACCGGTGCGAGCAATCCGCGGGCCGTCGGCTGCAAATGGATGGCCGGCGCAGACTCCTACCTCAACGATGTAAAATTCATCGGCGGCCACGGCGGCATCCCGCGCCCTGGCACACCCCGCGCCCCCGGCCAACAACAGGAAAAAGACTGGGATACCCAATACTGGAGCCTCTGGATCACCGGCAATGGCGGCGGCACCTTCAAAGATATCTGGAGCGCCTCCACTTATGCCACAGCCGGTGTCTACATCTCTAATACGTCTACCCCCGGCCGGATCTACGCTATGTCGGTCGAACACCACGTCCGCAACGAGATCCGGTTTAACAAAGTCTCCAATTGGAAAGTCTATGCGCTGCAGCTCGAAGAAGAAAGCCGCGAAAGCTCCGAATGCCAGCCCATGGAGGTCCAGGACTGCCACAACATTAGTTTTTCCAACTTATATATGTTTCGCGTCATCCGCGTCATTAAACCTTATCCTTATTCTATTCGCCTCTGGGGATGTTCCAACCTCGAATTCCTCAATGTTCACAACTATAGCCAGATCAAATACACCACCACCGTCCCCCTCTATGATGTAAACACCAATACCGAGGTCCGTCCCTGGGAATTTGCCCGTCTCTCCATTGCCACACCACCCGCCCCCTCATTCTCCATCGCACCTACTTTCACCGGGAGGCAGGACTATGGCGTGGCGCCCCTGGCTACCGGCTTCGAATTCGCCCAAAGCGTTGCCTCCGATAGCCGCGGCAACATCTACTTCTGCGAATCCCGCATGCGCCGCATCTACCGCTGGTCACCTTCCACCCATACCCTGACCCTGCTTGCCGACTATCCCTGGGAACCCCTCTCACTGGCCTGCGACCAAAAAGATAACTTACTCGTCGTCTTCAAATACGTTCCCAAACCCGGCTGGCTCATAGACGGCCACCAGGAAACCTTCTCCAATCCACCCGACGCTGCCGGCACTTCCTTTAGCGGCTGGGGCAACTCCGGCTTCGCCACCCGGGTCTACTCCATCGATCCGGAAAACCCTGATGAATCCATCCGCCTCCTGCCCCGCGCACCGATGGGGAGCATCGCACATCCCTATAAAGTATTATATCCCGCTCACCGCTGGCGCGACTACCACGACTTTAATACCATCTCCGTCAATAAGCCGGAGGAATGCTTTGTAGCACCCGATGGTGTCACTATCCTTCCCGTCGTCTATGACCTTGCCCGCAGCACTGCTCTTGCTACAGGATATCCCGGCCAACCCCTCTACATCACCGACGAATACGACAAACGTACCGTCAGTGCCAACGTCAGCCCGGAAGGCTATCTGTCAGGCCTGATTTATTTTGCCGAAAGAGGCGAATTCTCTTCGGTCACTGATAAATCCGGCAACGTCTACATAGCTGACGGGGAAATTTACCGTTACGACCCGCAAGGTAAACAGACCCGGCTCATCAAGACTCCCGAACGCCCTACGAGTATCACTTTCGGTAAAGACCAAAAAACACTATACATCACCGGTCACCACTCCCTCTATGAAGTGGCGATCCCATAATAAAGTTAATATGTTTCGCTTAATCATTTTTTTTGTCATTGGCCTGCCCTCACTCCTCCGGGCCCAATCGCAGGCTATCCACATTCTTACTAATCAAGTGGGTTACGAATCATCTAAACCCAAACATGCCGTTGTTGAAGCCGAAGCCAAACTCTCCCTCCCTGCCTTCCAGCTCATCAACGACAGCACCGGCAAGGTCGTCTACACCGGTAAGCTCACCTTCTCCGGCGCCGTCGATAAATGGAAACATTGGTTATTCTGGGCCATCGACTTCACCTCATACACCACTACCGGTGTCTACCGGATAAAAATTGGCTCTGCCAGCTCGCACCCTTTCAGCATCGGCAAAAACGTCCTGGAAAAAGCGACCCTCTCCGACGTCATTTATTATTTCAAAGGCCAGCGCGCCGCCGGCCTCATCGATAAAGCCGACCATCACCTGGCTCTTCCTACTACTCATGATAGTATTGACGTCCACGGCGGCTGGTACGATGCCACCGGTGACTACGGCAAACACCTTTCCCATCTCTCCTTCTCTTCTTACTTCAACCCCCAGCAGATACCTCTTGTCGAATACAGTCTCCTCAAAACCAACGAACTCCTGGCAGCGCGCTCCGGCACCGACTTTCGCCAGTTCATGCGGCGTATCAACGACGAAGCCATGTATGGGGCCGACTATCTCTGCCGTGTACACGCTAAAGGCGGCTCTTTCTATCGATCGGTATCTGCTCCCGGTCCCGGCAAGCTCCCTAAGGACCGCGCCATCGGACCCGAAAACCAAAGTTATCGCATCAAACAATCCAGTGACCAGTCGTTTGGCGGCGACCGTGTCAACAACGACTGGCGCAGCTACCAGTCCAGCTACCGGTCGGGTGGGGGAATGGCCATCGCCGCCCTTGCCATGGCTTATACTGCCGGCATCTCCGGCGACTACCCGGCCGCTGATTACCTGAAAGCTGCCGAAGAAGCCTTTGCCTTCCTTGAAAAGGAAAACCCCGCCATGACCAATGATGGAAAAGAAAACATTCTAGACGACTATTGCGCCCTCTCCGCCGCGACCGAGCTTCTCAAAGCCACCCGCAACCCCGTTTACCAGCGGGCTGCCCAACGCCGCGCGAATAATCTTCTCAACCGTTTTGCTTCCTGGAAGTCATACAAAGGTTATTGGCGTGCCGATGACGCCGACCGTCCTTTCTTTCATCCTTCTGACGCCGGCCTGCCCCTGGTCAGCCTCATCTATTATTATCCCTATGCCCCTGAAGGGACTAAGTCGGCAATAAAAATAGCCGTCCGCCGATCGTTAGAATACGAGCTGAAGATTACCCACGAGGTCGTCAACCCCTTCGGTTATAGCCGGCAGTTGGTACAGGATACTTCAGGTCAAAAAAGCAGCGTCTTTTTCTTTCCTCATGGCAGTGAAGCCTCGCCCTGGTGGCAGGGGGAAGATGCGCGGCTGGGCTCGATGGCTGCTGCAGCCCGCCTGTCAGCCCCTCTCTTTGTCAACGATAAGCCTTTTTCCGACTCCCTGCAAAGTTTTGCCCTCGATCAGCTGAACTGGATACTCGGTCTCAATCCCTTTGACGCCAGTATGCTTCAGGGAACAGGACTCAACAATCCCGCCTATGGTTTCTTTGGCACCTTTGAATACACCAACGCACCGGGCGGCGTCGTCAACGGCATCACCTCCGGCCTCGATGACGAACACGACATCGACTTCAACCTTTCTTATGCCGCCATCGGAAAAGACTATGACTGGCGCTGGGCCGAACAATGGCTGCCGCATACTTCCTGGTATCTGTTGGCAGTAGCCGCAGGCCAGCCCGCTGCACCGACTGACGAGGCGCACTCCGACGATCATCCGACTTTGTCCATCGGCGCGCCCGCCCCCGGGTTCAGCCTGCCGGGTATAGACGGGAAAACCTATACCCTTGATTCCTTTAAAAATGACAAGATACTCGTGGTTATGTTTATCTGTAACCACTGCCCTACCTCGCAGGCCTATGAAAACAGGATGATCCAGCTCACCAAGGACTACGCCGGGAAAGGTATCGGGGTGGTAGCGATTAACCCCAACCATCCGTCTGCGTTGCGACTCGATGAATTAGGCTATAGTGATCTTGGTGATTCCTTCGACGAAATGAAGATCCGGGCCAGGGACGTGGGTTACAACTTCCCCTATCTGTATGATGGAGACAGCGAGATCGTATCCAAACAATACGGACCCGTATCGACACCACACGTCTTCATCTTCGACAAGGACAGGAAGCTGCGCTACAACGGCCGCATCGACGACACCGAGGACCCGAAAAAGACACCCCATGCCCGGGATGCGCGCAATGCCATAGAGGCCCTCCTCGGCAATACAGAAGTGCCCGTCGCCGTAACCAAGGTCTTTGGTTGTTCGATCAAATGGGCGGAGAAAAGCAACTGGACGGAAAAAGCGGCTATCAACTGGGCCAAGGAACCCGTTAGCCTCGATACCATTGGTTATGCCGGCATCACACGACTGCTCAGGAATGACACGCGAAAATTAAGAATGATCAACGTCTGGGCGACCTGGTGTATACCCTGCGTGCAGGAATTCTCCGAGCTCGTGACCCTCAACCGCATGTACCGGGACCGTGGTTTCCAGCTGGTCAGCATCAGCATGGATGACATCCCCGCCCGGAAAAAAGCGCTCAGCTTCCTGGAAAAAAAACAATCCTCTTCCCCCAATTATATTTTCACGGGCGATGACAAATACAAGCTGATCGAAGCCATCGATCCGAAATGGCAGGGGGCTTTGCCCTATAGCCTGCTTGTGGAACCCGGCGGCAAGGTCGTTTATGCCCGTCAGGGAACCATCAATCCGGAAGAGCTGAAAAAGATCATTTTCGACGACCCTTACATGGGGCGTATCTATAAATAGTTCGGTTACACCGATTGCTGCCGCCACCTAAAAAAAATAAACATGAACCAAAACAATTTGCTTCTGGCAGCAGCCCTGTTATGCATCTTTGCCTCGACAGCCCGGGCGCAATCTCCGCATCCTTTAGATCCCCTTACTGCCGACGAAATGAAAAAGGTAGTACAGATCTTAAAGGATAACTCGACCATTACAGGCCACGACTACTTCAACATCATCAACCTCAAAGAACCGCCGAAAAAAGAGATTCTTACTTATAAACCCGGCGACTCCTTCCGCAGGGAGGCCTTCGCCAGCTTCTACGACTATGCCAAACCTGGTATGACCGAAGCCGTCGTCGACCTCAACGCCTCCAAAATCCTGTCGGTAAAAAACATCGCTAACGTCATCGGCATGGGCCTCGGGGCCGACGACTCTGTCGCCAACGCCATCGTAAAAAACGACCCCGCCTGGATCGCAGCCCTTAAAAAACGCGGCATCTCCATCGATTCCGTTACCCACCGCACCATCTTTCCGGGTGACATGGGGCTTGCGCCGATTGGCCATCGCGAACAGCTGGTCATCCCCAGGCGCAAAGGCAACAACGTGGATATCGAAGGACTCCTGGCCTACGCGGACTTCACCACGGGGAAGGTTCTCAAAATAGTAGACGAAGCGGATAGATTTAGTGCAAAGATCAACCTCAACTACTTCAACGAAGACTCTATTCCCGGCGATAAAAAAGGGGCTTCTAACATCGTGATCTCTCAACCCAATGGCAGTGAGATCAAATTCGATGGCATGGAACTTACCTGGCAGAACTGGCGTTTACGGTATGGAGTTGACAACCGGGAAGGCCTGGTCCTATACAATGTCAGGCTTATTGACAAGGGAGTCGAACGCACTGTGATGTACCGGGGTTCGATGCCGGAGATGGTCGTCCCTTATGGCGCCCCCAGCTTGCTGCAGGCCGCGTACAACTTCTTCGATGCCGGTGAATACCGGCTTGGTCAAAACATCACGCGCCCGATGACTCCCGGCGCCGATGCCCCCGAAAACGCCTTTTACAAATCCGCCATCCTGCACCGTGACAACGGAGACCCTTATATTTTGAATAATGCAGTGGCCATCTATGAAGAATATGGCGGCACCTTGTGGCGTCATGGCACCGTCTCGCGCAGGGCAACCAACCTGGCGATTAAATACTATACTACCATCGAGAACTATGACTATGGGTTTACCTGGCGATTCAAACAAGACGGTACCATCGATGTGGACATCGAGCTCACCGGTATTGTAGAGATACAGGGTGTCAATCGAAAAAATCAAATGGACGCACCCGACAAAAACGATCTCTCTTACAATGGAATGACCTTTGGGACACTCGTCCATCCCAATGTCGAAGCCATGAACCACCAACACTTCTTTGTATTCCGCCTGGACATGGACGTTGACGGCGCACAAAATAATGGCGTGATGGAGATGAATGCCAGGCTCGTTGCACCCGGCAAGGACAATCCCTACAGCAATGCGTTTGTCGTCGAACATACTCACTTCATGAAAGAATTGGAAGCGCAAAGATCCGTCAACTATGAAAGCGGCCGCTGCTGGCACATCGAGAACAACCAGGTCCACAATGCCCTTGGCCAGCACGTCGGATATATGCTCATGCCCGGCAGCCAGGCAAAGCCCTTTATGCCTCCCGGCTCCATCGTGCGTAAGAAAGCCGGCTTCCTCGACCACCAGTTTTGGGTAACCCAATACAATGAGGGCGAAGAATATCCAGCCGGTCTCTATCCCGCCAGCAACAAAGTCTATGACGGCCTGCCCCAATGGACCGCCCGCAACCGGCCTATTGCCAACAACGATATCGTCATCTGGTACATCGCCGGCATCACCCACATCGTACGCCCTGAAGAATGGCCGGTCATGCCCGCCCACCACATGGGCTTTTCGCTGATGCCTTTCGGCTTCTTCGCCTCCAACCCGACGATGGACGTGCCTGTTTCCTCCGTGCCCAATTAGCGGTTGTATCGCCTTCAACTCATTCCCGCCGCCGGCCCTCATCTGCCGGCGGCTTTTATTCCCGGGATTCCTGCGGCCCGCCCGTCACCTCGATCAAAAAATCATACAAATTCACCTCCGTCGACAAATTCAGCTTCTTCCTCAGCCGGTACCTGCTCACCTCCACCCCTTTCAACGAAATATTCAATATCTGCGCAATCTCCTTTGAAGCCAGGTTCAATCGCAGATACGCACACAACTTCAAGTCCGTCGGGCTCAACTGAGGGAACTTCGTTTTCAGCGTAGTCAAAAAATTATTATGCACCTGGTCGAAATACAATGCAAACCGGTTCCAGTCATCGTCACTTTTCTCCGTATCGCTGATCATCCTGAATACGCTTTTGAACTCATAACTCATGTTCGGGATATTCAGCCGCTTGATCACCGCCAGTAACTCTTCTTTTATGCTCAACAGGATGCCGCCTCTTTCAACCAGGTGCATCGTCACCGTCGCCAGCTCTTTATTCTTAAACTGCAGTTCTCCTTCCAGCTTGGCGTTCTGCAAGGCGATGAGCCCCTTCTCTTTCCGGTCTAATTCCAGACTATGCAGGTAATTAGACCTTTCCTGTTCTTCCTCATACTTTTTCCGGTGCAAGGCCAGCCTTCGTTGCTGTGTTCTTCGAACGGCATAGACCATCCAGCCGATGAGAAAGAGGTAGAGCAGATAAGCCCAGGTTGTCTGGTACCAGGCCGGTTTGACGCTAAAAGTATAAACAACCGGAGCGGACACATTGCCAAGATTATCCCGGCCCCTGACGCTAAAGCTATATTTACCATAAGGCAGATTGGTATAGTCCTTCTCCGTTCGTCCCGTCCATTCGGACCATCCCTTGTCAAAGCCGGCCAGCTGATAACTAAATTCTACATTCGCTTGCTGGGAATAAAAAGGAGAGGAATACTCAAAATGAAAGGAATTCCAGTGATTGGGCAGGCGGATAGGAGCAGCCGTATCGGCGGCATAACCGCCAAAAATAAGGCTATCCTTTTCGGCAATGGCTTTTACGGTGCCAAGCACTACGGTCAGGTCATTTCCCTCCTGTATATAACGGTTATAGTTTAAATGGAAGACCCCATTGTTGCCGCCGATGAAAATATTTTCCTGATCATAAGGATAGATATACGCCGCACCCTTTACGGTCTGATCCGTCAGCTCAGGAAAATAGATGACGGAGTAGGGGACCGGCCCCGAAGACTTGCTGAAATCGATGACTCCTACGCGTTGATTGCTTACAAACCAGATATTGCCGGTTTTGTCAGCCGTCAGATATTCTACGCTGGTATCATGAAAAATAGGTTGAAAGAAGGCCGATGGAATAAACCGGTCTGGTTTATCCGCATATTCATACACTCCTTTCTCCGTCGCTGCCACTACCTTGTTGTGAATAATGTAAACCGAATTGTTGAGATTGGATGGCAGGCCTTCCTTAATGCCATAATGCGTATAGGGCCTTGAAACAGGATTCTTGAACACCCCCCGGTAAGGATGCGATGCCCACACACGATTTGAACTATCCACCGCTATCTGCGGCAATGACTCATACAGGTTATTGATCTTTTGGCTTTCTTTGAATTCTCCGTTTTCAACAGCAATACCCTGCAGGCCGGTATATGTCCCTGCAATTATCTCTCCGGGCGTTGCCACAAACCCCCATACTCCCTGCCGGGTCAGTATTGGCATTGCCTTATTGCCTTTCACTACATACGCCCCATCCTGATGCCCTATGAGCAACTTTCCTTCCAGCTCCGCCAGGCTCCATACCCGCCCCTTTGTATTCTCCACCTCGCTGAAATTTCCTTTCATCGTGCTGATGTCCTTCATCGAGGGCTCCAACCCCACACTGTAAAGCCCATTCGAGGTACCGATGTACAGCCGCTGGTCATACACCCGCATCGCATTACAAAGCAGTTGATTATCCCGCACCGGCCGGATCTGTTTCACCGAAGTATTGTAATGGATAATGGCGATCCCGTTTTCCAGCCCCAGCCATAAATTCGATTCACGGTCGGTCCGCACACTTAATACATTATTGCTCTGTAACCCTTCACCGCTGGAATATCGCTGGACGACGTCCCCATGTCCGTCCAGGATAAAGACCCCGCCGGTGCTGGTGCCGATGGCATAACGGTCTTCATCGATCTTTTTGATGGCGGTGATCAGGTTTTTGATCAACAGGGGGTCAGCTGCGGTAGGCTTCCTGATCAGGGCAGACCCGGTTAACAGGTAGAGCCCATTTTTTAAGGTAGAAACCAACAACGTATCAGGTGACCAGGGTACGATCCCAGTGATATGGGGTGCAATGGAAGCCGGGTTTTCAACAGCCGGCTTCCATTGTCCATTCCGGAAAACCTGCAATCCCTTTGACTTATCCGCGGCAAACAGCAGTGAATCGACCTGTGTCATCAACTGCCAGCCGCCCGGGGCGTCAAACGTTGCTATTTTCTTATCATTCCAGAAGAAGATGGATTCGATAGTCCGGAAAAAGACTCCATCCTTCACCGGGATGATATTCCAGATATCGGCAAACTGCCGGGCTTCCCCGGGAAGGTATTTTTTGAGCGAATGATATTGTAAAATACCGGCTGCATCCGGGAAAAAATAGCCTATCTCGTCCTGGCCCCCTACATAAATATGCCCTGTGCCATCTATTGCCAGGGATTTGATCGCCGCCTTGTTGGGTAGGGGGTAGAGCTTCCAGTAAGCCCCGTCATAGGTCAAAAGCCCGTCATTATTCGCAAAATACAGCAAGCCCCGTTTGTCCTGGCAGATATCCCATATCTCCAACGCCGCATGATAGTCGGTGTTCCGGTAATTTTTTATCGCCGGCAGACCAATCCTCGACTGGCTTTGTCCCGGCTCCCTCGCCGCAACACAGAAAAAAAATACCACTATCAATTTTTTCATCACGCTAATTTATTGAAAAACAGGCGATGTAGTGTTAATGTAGGGGCAAACAAATTGCTCGTACGCTTCAGAGAAAGGATATTTGGAAGGATTATTAATAAATACGCTAATAATAGCTGCTAATTTGCTGATCATATGTTTAAAGCACTGATTCTTTTCCTTGTTATGGCGATCGCCGCCGCGCCTGCAATTACTGCACAGCCGGCGCCCGCCCTATCCTCCTCCGGGTTTGCACAGCCGGCTTTCCGCGTCCTTGTCGTCGCCTCCCGCGCCAAGGATCACCTGAAAATGATCGCCGCCGCCCGTCCTTTCTTCGAGACTATGGCCGCGGCCAACCATTTCGACCTCGACTTCTCCGACGACACCAGCCTTATCAACCCCGCCAACCTCTCTCATTACCAGGTTTTTGTCATGTTACACCTGGCCCCCTTTGATATGTCCGGGTCGCAACAAACCGCTTTACAGCAGTTTGTGGAAGCAGGCAAAGGCTGGGTAGGCATCCATGCCGCCGGTCTCACCGGTAAGCAGTTCCGCGGGGCGGGCAGTCCTTACTGGCAATGGTTCGAGGACTTTATGGGCGGTATCATTTATTCTCCGCACCCGGCGTTCCAGAAGGCCACCCTCATCGTGGAAGACCGGGAGTTTCCTGCCACTCGTCACCTCCCTGCACGGATGGAGGTGCCGGATGAATGGTATGAATTCGATAAAAGCCCCCGCGATAAAGTCCATGTCCTGGCTTCTGTCGATGAATCCACTTATCACCAAAACAAACCGATGGGCGACCACCCCATTATATGGACTAATCAACGCTATCGCCGCATGATCTATATCGGTGTTGGTCATGATCCCGTGCTGCTGGCAGATAGCAACTACGCCGCTCTCCTTCGCGACGCCATACTATGGGCGGGCTTAAACAGCCCTCCTCCCATACCCATGAAGGACGGTATCGTCAACTACGAAGAACACTATACACTGCCCGCAACTATCCCAAAAGCGGAACTGATCCGAAAGCTCCGGCAACAGCTGACGGCCCGGCATTTTACCATAAAAGAGGGCGGGCTCGCCGGCACCGGCCAATTCAAGGTCATTACCGGTGCAACCGGCCATTACTACTGGCTTCGGTTTGACTGGGCAGCCTCCGTCAGCGACGGCCAATATTCGCTTCGTCTTTTTCACTACTATGAAAGACCCATCGAGCCGGGCATTACCAATGACTATTCAAAAATCGAATACCGCTGGTGGGACTTCCGCCAGGGACATCCCTGGTCCGCGGAAGATAGCCCTCTTTTCGCAGGTCTCCACACTGCCTCTTTAGATCTGATGAATACCCTTTACGCACAACTAAAAAATGGAGCTTCTGCCCCCCCTCGCTTCCACGTCCTCGCGCTCTATGAGAACGGCGGCCACCACCTGGAATACTCTACCCGCGCAAAGGTATGGCTCAACCAGCTCGCCACCGACAGCAACTTCACCATCGACTACAGCACCCACGCCGACACCATGACCGAAGCGCTGCTGACCAACTACCAGCTCATCATCCAGCTGGACTACGCACCCTATGGCTGGAAACCCGGGACAATGACCGTTTTCCAAAATTACATCGAACAGGGTAAGGGCGGGTGGATCGGCTTCCACCACGCCACGCTCTTAGGCGAATTCGATGGCTTCCCCATGTGGCCCTGGTTTTCCAACTTCATGGGCGGCATCCGCTGGAAAGATTATATCGGCCGTTTTGCCAAGGCTACTGTCCACATCGAAGACCACCGTCATCCTGTTATGAAAGATGTTCCCGATTCCTTTGTGGTAGCGAAAGAAGAGTGGTACACTTATGATAAAACGCCTCGCCCCAACGTCCATGTCATCGCGCATGTCGACGAGTCGTCCTACCAACCCGACACCACCGTCAAAATGGGCGACCACCCTGTCATCTGGAGCAACGAAAAAATGCGGGCCCGCAATATATACATCTTTATGGGCCATTCTCCCATCCTCTTCGACGACCCGGTGTATAAAAAGATATTTTCCAACGCCATCTTCTGGGCCGCGGCTACGCCCAAACCTCACGCCGCCGCGTCCCGGGTCGCTACTGCCGCGCCCTCCGCTACCCAGCCCTTCCGCGCCCTTGCCTTCTTTTCCACCACGGTAGAATCCGACCACGTCGACTTTGCCCGCGAAGCCATCGGCTTCTATTCCGCCCTTGCCGCCCGCAAAGGCTTTACCTTTGATACTACCACCAACTGGGAGAACTGCAATGCCACGCTCAACAATTACCAGGTCGTCCTCTGGCTCAACGACTTCCCCCACACTGAAGAACAGCGATCGGCCTTCCGAACCTATATGGAACGAGGCGGCGCCTGGCTCGGCTTCCACGTAGCCGGCTATAACGACAAGTCCACAAACTGGCCCTGGTTCGTCGACTTCTTCGGCGGCGCCGTTTTTTACAACAACAGCTGGCCTCCGCTGGCTGCAAAACTCATCGTCAACGACAACCATCATCCTGCCACCCGCCGCCTGCCTACCCATTTCACCGCACCCATCAATGAATGGTATGGCTGGGTACCCAACCCGCGATTAACCAAAGACGTTAAAGTTCTCCTGACGCTCGACACGGCCAACTATCCCCTTGGCAAAAAAGACATCATTCATAGTGGGGACATTCCCGTCGTCTGGACCAACACCCACTATAAAATGCTCTACATGAATATGGGCCATGGAGATCAAATCTTCATATCTCCCATCCAGGATCGGCTGTTCGAAGACGCTATCCTCTGGCTCGGCAGAGGTGCTGCGTATTAAGGCCGCACCATCAGGCTTATCTCTTAAATACTTTCTTAGCCACATACATGATCACAGGTATCAGCATCGGGATATATACTGCCATCATCGGAGTCACCAGGTAGACTCCCAGTGTTACGATAAATACTACCGGCACCAGCAAGGCCCGCAGCGAAAAATATCGTATCATCTCCCTATCCGTCCCTTCCACCAGGCCCCGCCTCGGTTTGCTGATATAGCGCCATAACGCATAATTCATGATCCCCAAAAAACAGATATTACAGGTATATAAAATAGCCGGTGTCTTTAGCAGCAAATAGATATACTCACTGTAAAAGGCCGTGCTAAACGGCATCAGCACAATGCTCAGCAGGAAAATGAGATTCAGCCAAAGCAACCGCGGCGTATAATTGACAACAAACCCAAACATCCGGTGATGCACCGTCCAATACAACCCGATAATAAAAAAGCTAATCAGAAACCCTATCATCTTCGGTATTTCCCTTGCCAGGCTTTCCAGCAACAGGCTCTCCGTAATCTTCCCCTCCGGCAATTCCGGCACCTTGATCTCTATTGCCAGCAATGTAATGGCAATGGCAAATACCGCATCGCTAAACAAGATCAACCGCTCTAACTGAAACTCTTTCTTGTGTTCATTGTGTAGGTGTGTCTTCATGCACCCTAAAATAGCAAAACTTTTAGATTAATTCCCCAGCCACTCCAGCCGCAGGCACAAACTCAGCCAAACTTTTTACCTCGATCTCCAAAATGTCACCAATCGCAAAAATATCTTTCTCCTGCAGTACAACCAGGCAAAAGGTATTGCCGCACCTGTTTACCAGATCCGGTTTTTTCCCGATATTCTCTACCGAATCCAGTTCTGATTCCCGGGGGCCGCAGGGCGGCTCCCTGGCTGCCGCCTAATCCAGATATTCTTTATATACCGGCTTATATCCTGCCATCAACGCAAAGGGTCTCAGCACAGAAAAAACGATCTTCTGCACGAGTAACGGCGGTTTTAGCAATCGCAGCTCCCTGTCATATTTTCCTGAAGTGAGCGCAATCTGCAATAAACCGGGCATCCCCTTCTTATTACACTTTCCGTCTGCCGCCAGCCCCATAATTGTCTCTAACAACTGCTCTGTATTTAATGCCGGCCGCACTTGCCAGTTGACCACTGCCTTCTTACTGGTCGCATTCCACATAGCATGTATCTGGTTTCTCGGTACCTGCAGCGTGTCCCCGGCTTGTAGCGCATGAGTCTCCTCACCGTCCAGCCGGATCGTCATTTCGCCGGAAACAATGGTGAAGAATTCGTCCTGGTAAGGATGATAATGAGAAGCAGGTTCTGTGGACATTGCATTGTACGTTGCTTCCATTTCCAGTAATTCTCCGTTTGAATCTTTGCTCGTCTGAATGAACCGGATCTCCTGCCCGGTCATGGGATTTCGAATCGTCTTGTTTTTGTAGGCCATATCCAATCGCTTTAAAGAAATGTAGCTTGCCAGCGCTGTAAAGTTACCGTAAAAATCCGATAAGGATAGCCGTTCCTTACTTCACCGATCGTTGAAACATGGTCAGCGAATATTCCTTCTGATCCGGCTCAGCGACTGTGGCGTAATCCCCAGGTAGGAAGCAATATCCTTTAGCGAAACGCGCAGCGCAATATCCGGATAACGTTCGACAAAAAGCTTATACTGTGTCTCAGCATCCACACCTAAAAATGCGTTGCGTGTCTCTATCTTTTCCAGCAACTGACGCTGAAACATCCGGTCCATCTCATCCTTCATATAGGGCGCCGACACATACAGCTCATTCAATTTCTGTTTAGAGATAGTCAGCACTTCGACATCACATGCGGCCTGTATGCCTGCCTCCGCAACCGAGACTTCTTCGAAGCTCTTCAATATCGTACAAAACTGCTCTTCCTTATAAAAATAATGGATCCGGTCTATCCCTTTATCATTCGTCGACACAATACGCAGGATGCCGCTGCAGATATAAAACAGCTGCGTGCAAATCCTGCCTTCCCGGAATAAATTCCCGCCCTCTTTAAAAGCCCCCGGCTCAAAGCAGGAGAAGATCATTTCCTGGTCCTTTTCCGGTATAGTCCTGAATTGCTGGAAATAAGAAACGACTGCCGTACCCATGCTGCGAAGATACCATTTTACCCGGTTAAGGCACTCCTACTCCGACCGCAAGCTCCTCACCGGGTTTGCCCTTGCCGCCCTCATCGCCTGTTTTTGCGTAAAAGTATGAACCTCCTGTCCTTTTCGCATATTATCCCTAAATTCACCCCTTCATTGGCAAAACACTGCATATGTATAAATTATTGGGGACACCTGTCCGTTATCTGATTTTCTTTTTGATATTGATTATCAATACCCTTAAGCTGGAAGCGGCCGGTCTGCCCCCCGCCCCCGAACCAACCCTCCATCTCATTCCCCAACCGGTCTCGGTCAAACAACAATCCGGCACTTTTGTGCTCGACAAATCTACCGCCCTTGTTATCGAAGGCGCTGCCTTCGATCAGGCTGCAACCTGGTTTACCAGCCAGATCCAAACCCGCACCGGCATCCTGCTTAAACAGGGTAAGGGGGGAAAAGGACTCCAGATAAGCTCCATGTCGGATAAGAATGTTCTCGGTAAGGAAGGGTACACCCTTTCTGTCACCCCTTCCCGTATCCGTCTGCAAGCCAATGACGCAGCCGGTGTGTTTTATGGGTTACAAACGCTGCTCCAACTCCTGCCGCCAGGTGTTGCCGCCATCCCCTGCGTCGATATCACCGACTATCCCCGCTTTGGCTGGCGTGGCCTCATGCTTGACGTTAGTCGCCATTTCTTCACCAAACAGGAAGTCGAACGCTTTATCGACGAAATGGTTCGCTATAAATACAATACCCTTCACCTCCATCTCAGTGACGACCAGGGCTGGCGCATCGAGATCAAAAGCCTTCCCCAACTTACCCAGCACGGCGCATGGCGGGTATCCCGCACTGGCCGCTGGGGCGAATTCCTTCCGTCCCTGGCCGGAGAACCTACTCCTTATGGTGGCTTTTATACCCAGGACGAAATGCGGGAGATCATCCGTTATGCGCAGGATCGCTACGTGACCATTCTCCCCGAGATCGACGTACCTGCACATAGCCTCGCCCTCATCTCTTCCTATCAAAATCTTTCCTGTACACAGCTGCCCTATAGCGTCAACCCCGGTTCCCGCGGCCCGGTGCGTGAAGATAATGCCCTCTGCATCGGCAACGATTCTGTTTTTGTAGTGTTGGATAAAATTTTTACGGAGTTGGCGGCCCTCTTTCCCAATGAATATATTCACATCGGCGGCGACGAAGCGTATAAGGGCTTCTGGGCCACCTGCCCGAAGTGCAAACGGCGTATGGAAGACGAGCACCTGAAAAATGTCGATGAGCTGCAAAGTTATTTTGTCAAACGTATGGAGAAAATGCTCAACGCCAAGGGCAAGAAACTGATTGGCTGGGATGAGATACTCGAAGGCGGCCTGGCCCCCGAAGCTACAGTGATGAGCTGGCGCGGAATGTCCGGAGGTGTCACCGCAGCCCGGATGGGTCATAAAGTCGTGATGACCCCCTGGGACTATACCTATCTCGATCTCTACCAGGGTGAGAACACCGTCGAACCTCCAACATATGGGATCTGCCGGCTGAAAGATTCTTATACTTATGATCCCGTCCCCGACAGCATCGACGAGAAACTCATCCTCGGCGGTCAGGGCAACCTGTGGACAGAATCCGTTCCCACTTTCCGCCAGGTGGAATACATGATCTGGCCCCGTGCACTCGCCCTGGCCGAAGTCTATTGGAGTCCTAAGTCTGCCCGCAACTGGGATGAATTTACCCGTCGCATGGAAGGGGAATTTGATTATCTCGACGCAGCCAGCATCAAATATGCCCGCAGCGCTTTTAATGTCATCTTCACTCCAAAAAGAACACCCGACCGCGACTTCGTCGTCGACATGGCCACCGAGATCAGTGGACTGGACATTTATTATACTTTTGATAACACCAATCCCGATGCCTACTGTGCTAAATACAACGGCATGCCGGTAAGATTTCCGCTCGGCGCCGCTCAGCTCAATGTCATCACCTATCGCAATGGCCATCCTGTTGGCCAGCAAGTCAACATAAAAAAGGATGAACTTTCCCGTCGTATCGACCAGGGCCGGCACATCTATTAAAAAAATTGTACTACCTTATTAAAAATTTATCCCATGCGCAAACTAACCTTGCTACTTTCCCTCGGGCTTTCCCTGAGCGCCATGGCCCAATCACAAACCAAAACACCTCCCACTTTAAAATCAATCCTTCTCCAACAATTCCAGAATACCTCGAACCAACAGGATTGGTTTGTACCCGTCAGCAAAGCCGTGGAAGGTCTTACCGCACAACAAGCCATGTGGAAACCTTCCGACTCCAGCCATTCCGCAGGCCAGCTCGCCTACCACCTCCTGTTCTGGAACAAACAAATACTCGATAAATTCTATGGTCGCAAACCCGTGGCATTCGATGGCAATAACAACGAAACCTTTACTGCCTTCACCGAAGCTTCCTGGACTTCTACCGTCCAGCAGCTCAACCAGGTCATGCAAGACTGGGAAGCAGCCATCAGGAATTCTGACGACGCCAAACTCCAGGCCTGGTACGACACCATTGCCCACATCAACACCCACAATGCCTACCACACCGGCCAGATACTCTATATCCGGAAACTCGCCGGCAACTGGGACTCGAACAAAGGAGTCAAATAGCCTATCCATCAGTGTTTCAACACCCAATCACAATTGACTTTACCACTGATCACAATTACTTTCCCCTCATCCGGAAAAAAATCCGCACAGGTATAAAACTACCCTGAAGTGAAACAATTTTCCTGTTTTGTCTACATATAATTCGCGCTCCTGTACGCTATTTTTTTGCCGACAGATATGCGCCGTTTACCGCGTTTTTTCCTCCGTTTGCAGCATTGGTATGGACGGACTGAATCGATCAAACTAGATTTGCTTCAAATTTACTTTTGTGATGAAAACACTATCTGCTTTACTCTTCTCACTTATCCTAACTACAGCGGCAATTGCCCAGCCTCCCGCGGGTCAGAAACCCGCAGGTCAAACCGGACAAACCGGTCAAGCACCCGCTGGTCAGGCTCCTGCACAAGGCGGCCCCGGTGCTAAACCTGGCGGCACTTTCCAGGCGCCCCCCAGCATCGGCCGTGCTTATGGAAAAGTCACCGACTCCACCGGCCAGCCTATGGGTCAGGTTTCAGCCCTCCTGTTAAAGGCAACAACAGATCCTGTAACGAAAAAAAGAAAACTCGTCCTGTTAAAAGGCGCCGATACAAAAGCCAACGGTGAATTTAACTTCGAAGACCTGCCTATTGCAAGCCCGTTGGTATTACGTGTCTCCGCCACGGGATACAAAAGCCAGGATGTCAATTTTATGATCATTCCTGCACAGGCAGCCGGCAAACCCGGCGCCCCCAATAATAACCCTTTAGGTAACCTGCCTTCTTTTGACAAAGACCTCGGCGCCATCAAACTGTCCACTGATGTTAAAGAACTGGGTTCCGTCGTCGTCACGGCCAGTACCCCCGCGATGAAGCTCGAACTGGATAAGAAGGTCTTCAACGTCGAAAAGAACATCGTCAGCGCGGGCGGAACAGCGGTAGACGTAATGCGCAACGTTCCTTCTGTCAACGTAGACATCGATGGCAACGTTACCCTCCGGGGCGCAAATCCTACCATCTTTGTTGACGGCAGGCCAACTACCTTGTCCCTCGACCAGATCCCTGCCGATGCCATCGAAAGCGTGGAAGTGATGACCAACCCCTCTGCAAAGTACGATGCCTCCGGCGGCGGATCGGGTATACTGAACATCATCCTGAAAAAGAACAGAAAGAAAGGCTACAACGGCAACGTCAACGTTGGCATGGACTCCCATGGCGCACCCAACGCACTCGCCGGATTCAATATCCGCTCCGGCAAAGTGAACCTCAGCGCCAATGGCATGTATAACGCCATGAATGGTAAAACGACGGGAAATACTGATCGCTCTACCTTCTTCCATGATACGACCACCCGTCTGCTGCAGTCTGACCTGCAACGCAATAAAGGTCATTTTATGTTCGGCCAGATCGGACTGGACTGGTTTGTAACCAACAAGACCACCTTCTCCGGCTCTTATATCAAAGTACATGGTAATTTCAAACCCACCGATGCATCCGACATCCAGACTGACAGCATCGTCGCGGGCCAGTTCCGTTCTACCAACTACTCATTTCGTAATACCAATTCCGACCGGACCTTTGATGTCAACGGAGCACAGTTTGGCATGAAACACTTGTTTGCAAAAGAAGGCGAACAACTTACCGCCGACGGATCGTATTTCGGCGTCACATCCCATTTTTCGTCACTGTATACCACTAACTATTTCGCCGACGCACAGCGCACTCAAAAAACACAGACTGGCCAGCAACAGACGGTTGGAACAGCTGCCCCTGTTTTCTGGACATTCCAAACCGATTATACGAATCCCCTGACCAAAAAGACCAAACTGGAAGCAGGCCTTCGCGCCAGCCTCCAGAAACTGGCTAACTACAACTATACTTATCCGCTGGACGCGAATGGTCATGAAATACCCAGCCCTCTCGGTCTGAGTGATTATGGCAGTAACAACAACGTCTATGCGGCTTATGTCAACCTGACCAGCGGTTTTGACAATTTCAGCTATTCGCTAGGTCTTAGAGGTGAAAGCTCCAACTATTCAGGCGATCTGCACAATACCGGCCAGCACTTCCATAACTCTTATCCTACCAGTCTTTTCCCTTCTTTGTTCGTTAGCGAGAAGTTTAAAAACAACCAGGAACTACAGTTCAGTGCGACCCGTAAGATCAACAGGCCCGGATTCTTCCAGCTGATACCCTTCACCGACTACTCGGATACTCTGAACATCACCCGCGGTAACCCCAACCTGGTACCGGAATTCACCAGCTCCTTCGAGCTGTCGTACATGAAGACCTTCCCGCACAACAACACTATATTGGTGTCGGGATATTATAAATACACGTCCAACCTCATCACCCGCTACCAGGATAGTGGCACAAGCCCTGTTGGCAAAGCCATCCTCATCAACACCTACGAAAACGCAAACAACGCGTACACCGTAGGTGGTGAGATCACCACGACGAACAATATCACCCGCTGGTGGGATGTATCACTCAACGTCAATGTCTATAACTCGCATATCAATACGAGTAATCTGAAACAGGTCTCCCAGGAGGCGCTGTGGAGCTGGTTTGGGAAATTCAACAGCAACTTCAAGCTGCCGGCTAATTTCTCTATCCAGTTGACTGCCATCTATCAATCGAAGACCAATATACCTGCGAACCAGCAGCCGAATCAGTTTGGCCCTCCGGGCCAGACTCTGCAGAGTGCTGCGCAGGGTTATATCAAGCCTTTCGGCGGTGTAGACATAGCTGTCAAGAAGAGTTTCCTGAAGAACAATGCCGCTTCCATCACCTTGAGCATGAGCGATATATTCCGCACCCGGTGGTCCAAACAATACAGCATGAGCCCCTACTTCGCACAGGAGTACGACCGCCTCAAAGACCCCCAGCTCTTCCGCGCCGTATTCTCTTACCGCTTCGGAAAGATGGACCTCAACTTATTCAAACGGAAAAGCATGAACTCCCAGGGCATGGGCGACGCCGGTGGCAGCCTGCAATAGATTAAACGCTTACTATATAGTGAAGCCCCTTGCGTTAGCAGGGGGCTTTGTTGTTCCGCTGCGGCCTGGCATAGCCATGCCTAACCGGGGCGGCCTTTCATCAACTATTTCGATCCTTTCATATACCAGCCCCCGGCCAAACCCCGGAATTTGTGTATATTTCGTAGTGAACCTGCCATTTAAATACAAGCTTCACCATTTGCTGTTTTGGGGATTTTATCACTATGCCTGGTGGACCATAGCGATGGGTAACCCCTTGAAAGCCGCCGTCGCTATATTTGACTCTTTTTTTATTATAAAATATATTTTTTATGTCGTCGCCAGTACGGCATCTGTCTGCTTTAACCTCTACGTGCTGATGCCCCGCTACCTTGAAAAGAACAAAATAGCGGAATACATCACCTGGCTCAGCGCTTGTATCCTGGCAACTTCCACCCTCATCGTCCCGGGTTATTATCTTACCGCAGCGGCGATGGGGCAGAACGTCCGGCGATTGTACCAGTTGGACCAGTACCCGTTTGTCCACTTGTTTTTTGGCAACACCTTTCCTGCGACCCTGGCTGGCATGACCCTGGGGATGAGTATAAAACTGACAAACAATTGGATTCAAACCAGGCGCCGGCAGCAGCTGCTGGAAAAAGAAAGATTGGAATCCGAACTAAAATTTCTCAAATACCAGTTCAATCCACACTTCCTCTTTAACACCATTAACTCCATCTTTTTCCTCATTCATAAAAACCCGGATAAAGCCTCTGCGTCACTCGCCAAATTCTCCGAACTGCTGCGACACCAGCTGTATGAATGTAATGATATGCGGATCGCCCTGGCCAAGGAAATAGCCTACCTGGAAAATTTCATTCAATTGCAGCGGCTCCGGCAGAACGACAATGTAGAAATCTCTTTCCGGCTAAAACACAGGCAAGCCGAGAACCTGGGCATTGCCCCGTTTATACTGATGACCTTTATCGAGAATGCCTTTAAACACGTCTCCACCCATGCCGATAAGCCCAACTGGATAAGGATCGACCTGCAGATACACCGGCAGCAATTGAACTTTTCTATTTCCAACAGTTGCTCGCCGGACCCTGCCCCCGGGACGCTTGCCGATCATACCGGCGGCATTGGCCTCAACAATGTCCGGCGCCGTCTCGACCTGCTTTATGCGGGGCAGTACCGGCTGGGCATTCAAAATAATAATTCAAGCTTCGACGTCGACCTGCAACTGCAGCTGTCGGAGCAGGTGTCGCTCAGGTCCTTGCAAAAGATAGCCTGATCTGCGCGCCCAACGCCATAAATATGAAATATGCTTAACTGTGTTATTGTAGACGACGAACCATTGGCCAGAGATGCCGAAGATGAATGGCATCGATTTTTTGCGCATCCTGCAGAACCCGCCCATGATCATCATCACAACCGCTTTTTCGGAATATGCATTGGAGGGCTTTCAGCTAAATGTCCTGGACTACCTGCTAAAACCCATCACCTTTGACCGTTTTTTCAAAGCAGTAGCCCGGGCCCGGGACTATCACCGGCTTACTGCCAAACCCCCGTCCTCCGACCCCAACAATCTTCAACGCGGCGAAGACTTTGTCTTCATTAAATGCAGCAATAAATTCGAAAAGATCCATTTTGCCGATATCCTTTACATCGAAGCCCTTCAAAATTATGTCGCGATCCATACAACCAGGGGAAAATACCTCACCCTCCTATACCTGAAAAACATCGAACAAAACCTGGACAGTAAGGCCTTCATCCGGGTCCACAAGTCCTATATCGTCCCCATCGCCAAAATCGACTCCATCGATGGGAATGAAATTCGCATTGCCGCCCATCGCATCCCTGTCAGCCGCAACTACCGTGAATTAGTCATCCGCCAGGTCGTCAACAACAACTTATGGAGTAAATAGTCCGTCGCCGCCGGACGGATGCTATTCCGGTTTCTTCCCAGACCTGCGCACGTTCACTAGTTTCAACAACATATCAAACCAAAATGGAGCGCCCGCACTGATGGAAAAAGCCGTGATCGCAAGCCCTGCCACATACCAAAACAGCTGGATGGCTTTGTCCGGCGCCCGCCTTATCACCTTTCCCCCTTTCACCTGCCCGGTGTCATGCAGGCTTGATGAATCCAATGTCATCGGCGGAATGCCCTTATGCCATCCAATGGGAATACCCAGGGCGGCCAGCTCCCCAAGCCGGTCCGCCACCTGCTGAAAATTATCCAGTCCCACCGAATCCTTGCGACGCTGCAGGCTATCCAGCTGCACCACTGCCTTATTCAGGACACCGAAGGCCGAATCGGCATTGCCCTTCTGCAGGTGGCTCATCGCCACCGCCTTATAGGTCTGCTGGAGAGCCGTCAGCGTAGTATCCCGTTTTTCTTTTTCATAATTATCTGCAATCCTCTCGGTAATCGGCGCCAGCTGGACACGCATGGCCGGGTTCGTATACAAGGTCTTGAAGAGATGAATACTATTTACATTCAACGCGAGTGTAATTATTATGGAAATGATCAGCACCCTGCGCCGCATAAGGTCCTTGAACCAACCCGTCATACGATCCATCTGGTCTTTATACCATTGTTGTATTTGCTGATCCAGCATCGTAAGCACTTTGCCAGGATCCCCACCGCTGTAGGAAAGACTCTTTTCTACCATATTGATCAGCAGCAGCTTTAGATCGCTGTCTATTTTCATGTTGTTAACCCCAGCCTGAAACAGCTTAAATGTATCCTCTTCCTTAACAGACTTTCTACCGTAATTCACGATTGTATCTATCAGCGCCTGGCTGAACATAAAATTGCTGATATACATGGGCGGGCGTGTTGGTGTCTTGAAAATGGCAGCCACCATCGGGTGCTTATACAGCTCCTGGCCGAAGTTAATATCCGACCCGTCTTCAAACATTTTTACAATCCCCTTGAAAAGCTGTTGCCCCCGTGTGTTCAAACGGTTATTGACCATTTCTGTAAAAGTGCTGACCAGCAGGCTTAGCAGGGCAAAGACGAGGACCAGGCAAATAATCGTCTCCAGCAGCGGTGAATTAGCTATGGATGATAACATAATAAATCCTAATGAGTCTCCGTATACTTCTTAAAATTATCCAGGATCGCCTGCCATCCGCCCCGCTGCATTTCAATTGGATTAGTCCCTTCCGCTTCAAAAATCTCCGTCACCTGCGTTTGATTTCCCTTGCCGGAAAAATTGACTACCACCTTCCTACCATCGCCGAGCGTGTATTCAATGAGTTCATTGGTCTTTACTGCATCATATACACCGCCAAAATCAAAACCAAAGCTGCCGTCTTTAGCTTCCATTCTCGAAACAAACGTACCGCCTACCCGTAAATCGTTTTCAGCGCGGGTCGTATGCCAATCGTCTGACGCAGCAGCCCACTGCCTAATGTGTTCGGGGCCTGCCCAAAATTCCCAAACTTTTTCTACCGGTGCATTTACTGTAGCTGCTACAGTGATCTTGGTTGTAGTTGCTGTTTCCATTTTTTAATTTTTTAAAGATGAATAATTGATAATGCAAACATAGCAGGAATACGCCAAAGCAAAGCTGTATAAAAGCGGCAAAGAAGGGGGCCTTTTCCGCCATATCAGGTCAAACGGGCCGATTTATTATCTTAAATTCTTATTTTCGTCTATCATAGCCAATCAACTGTTTTATGTTTAGACGTTTTCCATTTCTTGTTCTCTTTATTACCCTGTTTTATCACGCCGCCTTTCCTCAATATAAAACAGACAAAAGGCTGGAGGCCGAACTCCGTGCCCTCACCGATACTTTTCATGGTACAGCCGGCATTTATGTCCGCAACCTGAAGACCAACAAAGAAGCCGCGGTCAACGCCGATACCCTTTTCCCTACCGCCAGCATCATCAAAGTTCCAATTTTGGTGGGTATCTTCGATAAGATCGATCAGGGCGCCTTTAAATACCATGAACCCCTGATATACCGTGACTCGCTGGCAAAAAAAGGTTCCGGCCTGATGCAGTTTTTCAAAGACAGCACCGGCACCGATTTGCGCACTGCCATTACCCTCATGATTACCCATAGCGACAATTCCGCCGCCGTCTGGTGCGAAAAAATGGCAGGCGGCGGTTTAGCCATCAACACCTGGCTCGAAGCCCACGGCTTCAGGGATACCCGTCTCAACAACCGGACTCCCGGCCGCGAACAGAATCGACAGCTCTATGGCTGGGGACAGACCACCCCGAGAGAAATGGCCCGCCTGGTGACCATGATCCGCAACGGCGAAGCCGTCAGCCCGGTGGCCAGCCAAACCATGTATAGGATTATGACCCAGGTTTTCTGGAATGAATATGCCCTCTCAGAGATCCCGCCTTATGTTCAATCCGCTTCAAAACAAGGCATGGTCGATGACTCCCGCTCAGAAGTCGTGCTGGTAAATGCACCTCATGGCGACTACGTCTTTTACGTGGCCACCAAAAACAATAAGGACCAAAGGTGGGTATCCGACAATGCCGCCTGGCAGCTGGCCCGTAAGGTCTCCCGTTTGTTGTGGGAATATTACGAACCTCATTCAAAATGGAAACCTGCAGAAGGCTCGGAGAATATGCTCGACGAAAAGCATTAACTATTTAAAAAAATGGCATAAATTCATTCTTCTCAAACAAACGGATCACATGAACAAGCTCGTCCTGATGCTATTGCCCGCCATCACTGTTGCCGCCTTGCCCGCTGCTGCCGCACTCTATGCCGGCGCCCCGGTTGCCCGTACAGCCGTCGTCGCCGACACGTCCATCGTAGATCGCTGGGACATTGCCGTTCACTATCCGGGCCGTGAAGCCCCTTCCTGGCTGGAGATCACCCGCTCCGGCACCCGTACTCTCGTAGGCCGTTTCGTTGGCAGTGGCGGAAGCGCCAGGCCTATCTCGAAGATCGAATATACCAATGGCAAAATGTCTTTCTCCATCCCTCCCCAATGGGAGCGCGATGATCGCGATCTTTCCGTCGAAGGCAGCCTGCAGGGCGACAGCCTCTCCGGAACGCTGACCAACCCCGATGGAAAGTCGTACCAATGGGTAGGCCATCGCGCGCCATCCCTCCACAGAAGCGCAGAACCTGTCTGGGGCGCCCCCATAAAACTCTTCAATGGCAACGACCTCAAAGGCTGGCATGCTGCGGGGACAACCAACCAATGGCAGGCTACATCCGGCGTTCTGCACAGCGACCACTCCGGCTCCAATATCGTCACAGACGCCACTTTTACCGATTTTAAATTACATATCGAATTCCGTTACCCGAAAGGCAGCAACAGCGGCGTTTACCTGAGAGGACGTTATGAAGTGCAGATTGAAAACAGCGATGCGGCAGAGCCCCACAATAACCAGATCGGCTCCATCTATGGCTTTCTTCCCCCCAGCGAACAGCCGGCTAAACAGCCAGGCGAGTGGCAATCCTATGACATAACCCTCATAGGGCGGATGGTCACTTTAGTATTCAATGGCAGGAAAGTCATCTGCAACCGGGAAATACCCGGCATCACCGGTGGCGCCATCGACAGCCGCGAAGGCGAGCCCGGCCCTATCTATCTCCAGGGGGACCACGGTCCCATCGAATTCCGCAATATTATACTTACTCCCGCCAAATAAATGATGTTACCACTTCCACAGGTTTTCATCTGACCGGGATACCCGCTTTAGTCTACATGATCGGCTGGTTCTTCCTAATACCATTCAGCGAAGGCCGTACAGGACAGACACTGGGAAAACGTGCCCTGGGCATCAGGGTTCTCAAACAGAATGGCGAGCCGGCTAACATCGGACTTTCTTTTGTCCGCCATCTCTTTGATGGAATCGACTGCTTTTTCCTGGTCGGACTGATCATTGCCAGCACCAATAAGGAAAGAAAAAGAATTGGCGACCTCGTAGCCGGCACCTATGTAGTAGAAAAAACTATCGCTCCAGCGTCTTTAGCCTGATCTGCGCCCCACCCTTTGCCTTCAATCCCGCCTTGTTCAGACTATAGGTAAAGCTCAGCATAAAATACCGCTGGAGGACATTGTACTTCTCATCCAATATACTTCCCTGGTTGACAGTCCGCGTAATTCCATTATTTTTATTCAGCAGGTCCATAACCCCTAGTTTGACTTCGCCCCGGTCATTTTTTAGAAAAGATTTTGCCAGCGAAACATTCCACAGCGGGATATTCGTATTATATCCATCGGCCCGTCCTGTATTGAGAATATAATTGAATTCATCGTGAAGCGAGAACCCCAGCGGTAAATAATTCGTTGTCGTCACCCCATAGTTCTGTTTGACATAATTAGTGTTAAGCGCCGGTTGCAGGGAATATCGCCCGGTGTAGAAGGAGACCGAGCCCGTCAGCTCTACATTCAGCCTGTCTTCGATATCATAGCTGAACAAAAAATTAGGGCGTAAAGTCGTCGACCTGATATTATTTGCAGCTCCATTGACAAAGGCGACATTCTTACTGTACACAAAGAAGCCACCCAGTTCCAGCCGTGCATGCAGCGGGCGGACCGGGAAGTCGTATTCCAGGTTGCCGAGCAGATTGCCTACTCCATTTGTGTTGACAGGCCGGCTGACCCTCGTCCCAACTGCGCTGACCGAATCGCTCTGCACGATGGCATTCAGGGCATCGGAGAGACTTACAAAAAACAGCAGGCTCTTTCTTTGGGCAGGCTGCGCCGAAAAATAATTCAGCGACAGGCTGTGATTATAACTCCTTTTCAAAGCCGGGTTACCCGTAGTGACATCCAGGGGATTGCTGACATCGGGTACCGGCTGTAACTGAGCGACAGAGGGCTGCATAGTGTAGGTATTATAGTCCAGGCGCAGATTTTTCGTTTGCGAAAAATTGTATTGCAAAAGGGCATTGGGCAGCAGATCCGTAAAAGACTGCCGGATATCCAAACCACCGGAATGATTCATGGCGTTGAGTGTAGCTGCCTGCAGGGTCGCTCCTACGGTAATATTCAATTTCTTCTGATTGCTCCGGAAGCTGACACCGCCCCCCGAATAGCGATAGTCGCTGCCAAAATTGTTGCTCAACAAGGAATCCCGCCGGTCATGTTTGCCCGAACTGGGATTGTAATCAAAAGTTTGTTTGTCGCTGCTTCCCGTATTGACATTGATGAAACTGCTCAATGCAACCAAAGACCGTTTCCCCAAGGGCTCGGTGTAAGTAATATTACCGCCCAGACTCCGTGTGACGGCATCCCGCCCCGAAAGCTGGTTGATCGTCGAATCGAAACCGATGCCCCCCTGATAAAAACGATTCCCGGAGATCTGGCTACCATCCATCGTGCTATGATTGTAAGCGATATTAAAATCGCCGGAAAGCGTCCGCCCTTTCTTAACCAGCCGTTTCCTCAGCAACATATCCGTCGTAAAATTAAAAGCGCCCGGCCCTGTGCGATTATTGCTGAAACCTTCATTCAACAACTGATCCGCCGGCGTCAGGCTGCTATAATTATCGCCAACATTCTTACTGGAATGCTGCCTGGTCATAACCGGCGTCAGCCGAAAGGAAAGAGAGCTGTCGAGCTGCTGATCCAAAATGGCAGCCAACCGGTGCTGCATAACATCGTATGCCGTATGTGTAGTATCGAGAGTATTGTAATTATTCCCCGGCGCCAGATTCTGAGCACGCGACTCCTTATCCGTCAGAAGCCGGATATTACTCACCGTATAATTGGAGTTCAGGGTAGTCCGCCCCTTGTCCCAGCTATTGTTATAGTTCAACCCGCCGGCAAAAGTCCTGGCTATGCCTTGCTGGCTCTGCCCCAACCCTGTTACCGGAAGACCATTGTTGCTGCCTGCATCACTGGTCTGGATTTTTACCCCGCCACCGCCATTCTTCATGCCCCGGGATAACTCCCCCGTAAAATTCAGCACATCCATCAGCGTAAACCCCTGCCGGTTAGTATTATTGCCCATGCCCAGGAAGGACAGCTGCTCATCTCCCTTGAATTTATTGATATTGGCCTGAACATCAAAACGGCCGGTTTCACCGTCGCCGCCCACGCCCCCGCTCACCTTCCCAAACGTAGCATGATTTCTGTCCTTTTTTAGCTTGAGGTTGATCGTCTTCTCACTATTCCCATCGTCAACACCCGTAAAAGCCGCCTGATCACTCTTTCGATCGAATACCTGCACCTTATCCACCGCATCGGCATTGAGGTTTTTTGTCGCCATTTTTACATCCCCTGTAAAAAACTCCTTCCCGTTAACCAACACCCGCCGTACCGTTTGACCATTCACCTTAACAGTGCCATCACTCTCCACGGTGACCCCCGGCATCTTCTTCAACATGTCTTCCACTACGGCATTCGGCTGAGTTTTGAAATTTTCTGCGTTGAATTCGATCGTGTCATTATTAATCTCCACCGGCGGTCGCCTCGCGGTGACATGTACGTCCCGCAGGCTGGCGACTGCGGACAATGCGATGTCCCCGGTTTCATATATTCCATCGTCGGGAAGGCCCTTCAACGATTTCCACACCGGTATATAACCCGCATAGGAAACCGAAAGCAGATAAACACCCCCCGACACCTTCCTTAGCTGCCAACGACCCATTGAATCGGCTACTGCAAATGTGACCAGCGTCGTATCCCGGGCATTGACCAGGGACACCGTCGCATAGGCCAACCCTTTGTTCGCCGCCGAATCGTAAATTCTTCCTTTGATAGTAATAAACTGGGAGAAAGCCGTCAGTACCGGCAGGCTGAGGAGCAAGGACAGTAAAATTCGGAGCATGAAGTTGTTTTGACCAAAAGTAGGTCGTCACACAGAGCAAGTGGGTTAAGGAAGATGGGTGAAAAGTTAAGCAAGGTTAAAATTCTGCACCGCTGCGCGCCGCCGCCTACGGCAACACAAACCGGTATCCAACCCCTTTGATCGTCAATACCTCCACTCTTTCATCCCCCCTGAGATAATTCCGCAGCTTCGTTATATAAACATCCAAATTCCTGCTGTTCAAAAATGAATCATTCCCTCAGATCGCCTGCAAAATATCCTCCCGCGTTATAATATGGTCCCGTCCCATCCACAGCTGCTTTAACAGCTCGCTCTCCCGGTAAGATAACTTGCGTTCTTTCCCTCCACCCGCGAGGACCTGCCTATGCGTATGGAAAATATAATTCCCGATAATAATAGTCTCGCCCGGAACCACCGCCACCGGCCCCGCATCTTTCCTCACCCGCAACGCATTTTCTATCCGCACGATCAGCTCCTCCATGCTGAACGGCTTCCGGATATAATCATTCCCCCCCGTCCTAAAACCCCGGACCAGGTCCTCCGTCTGCGTCTTGGCCGTCAGGAAAATGATCGGCACGTCATCATTGACCGCCCGGATATCCGTCGCCAGCTCAAAACCATTTCGGTTCGGCAGCATCACATCCAGCACGCAGACATCCGGCTGATCCGCTGTAAAACTTTCCAGCACCAACGCGCCATTCGTCACCATCATTACTTCAAATCCCCGGCTCTCCAGAGTCTCCTTGACGATCTTTCCCAGGAATATCTCGTCCTCTGCATATAGTACTTTAATCCTGCTCATGCGGCGGGTAGTTTGATGGTGAATATGCTTCCTTTTCCCTCTTTGCTTTCCACGCTGATCGTGCCGTTATGCTTGTGGACGATATGGTGTACATAGCTCAGCCCCAACCCATATCCCTTGATATTGTGGTGATCGCCCGAAGGCACGCGGAAGAACTTTTCAAATATCCTATCGATATAGGCGGCGGGTATCCCGATGCCGTTGTCAGCAACAATGACATCGACGGAGTCCCCGTCAGCATTTAAATGAATAGTAATGGCAGGCGCCTCTTTACTGTATTTTAGCGCATTATCCAACAGGTTGGATAAGACACTGCTCATATGCGTCCGATCCGCCTTTGTCAGGAAAGACTCCCCATTGCCGGTCAGCTGTACAAAAGCCCCCGATCTTTCCAGCTGCAATTTCATGCTGGCGATGACCTCGGCCGCCAGCTCGCGCAGATCGACCAGCGATGGGTTCAGCTCGATCTCCTTATTCTCGAACAAGGACAGCTTGAGCACTTTGTCTACCAGCATAGAGAGCCTTGCCAGCTCCAGCGCGGAAATGTCGAGATATTCCCGCGTCTTTTGCGGGTCGTCCAGCGCATCAAAATGGCGTAATGCCTCCACCGCCACCTTCACCGTAGAAATAGGCGTTTTGAGCTCGTGCGTCATATTGCTGATAAATTCATTCTTGATGGCCGCCAGCTGTTGTTGCTGTCGCAGGTTGCGATACAAAAAGATAAAGGAGGCCGTTGTAAAAGCCAGCAGCAGGACGCCCATCAGCAGGGGCAGTTTCAGCCGGTTCAGGATATAGCCGGAAGGACTTCCAAAAGTCGCCTGGTAAGCATAGGATTTGGACAGGCCGACAAAAAGAAAGCTCGTTTTTAGTTCATTCAACGGAACCGGTCTCTCCAGGTCCTGCTCGGTGCCTTGTAATCGCTGGATGACATAGGGGACGTCGATCTTGCTTTTAAGCAGCTCTTTCTTATAGGCAGTGTCTATCTGCCCGATAGACAGCGGCAGATTGGCCGAGTCGGCTGCATTGAAATATTTTAAGATAAAGGGTAGGGGACCGTCAGGCGAAGAGGGGGGGGCGCCCTGATAGGCTTGATAAGCCATCATCCTTTTGACAACGCTGTCCCGGCTTGTGCTGTCATGACGAACATTGATGGAGATGGTCATGTGATTCATATCGGGACGGGAAACTGTGGAGGCGGCCATGGTAGACAGCTTGCTCTTGAAGCTGTCCAGCACATGGAACATAAAAAGATTGCCGGGTGCGCTATGTTTGGAAAAAGAGGTATCCTTTTGAAACCGCTGTAATTGCAGCTTATACAGGACATCCCGGAAGACGATATCCGTTTCCTTCTTCAGCTCGGTCCATTCTTCGCTATAAAGTTTTTTGAACCAGTAACCCTGGAAAGCAGCGATCCCGACGATCGCAAGCATCATCAGCAGGCCGGATAGCCTCCCTTTACCAGAACGTTGTATGGTTGTTGTCAAGCTCAATTATCGGGCGGAGTAATAGCGCGCACAATTACAATAGCGCGTACAACTGCAAATATAGGCCGCACAACGGCTGAAAGACGCGATTAACCTTAATTAACGTTATAGCAGGGTTGATTAACAGGCCGCCGGTATAGTTTTGACAAAACAACAAACATGAAATACCTGGCTATCTTTTTCGCCTTAATCGCCAACGGCGCTTTCGCCCAGTCCCACCAGGGAACCATCCGCTACGAACGAAAGATCGATGTCCACCGCCACCTGCAGGACGAACAAATGAAGGCAATGGTCCCGCAATTCCAGACTGCCTCCTATGACCTGTTATTCAACGACAGCGTTTCTATTTACAAAGCCGCACCAAAAGACGAGGCTCCTGATCCTTTCGAATCTTCAGGCGGAGGCGCGCATGTAATCATGAAGTTTGGCGGACCCGGTGACGACGGCGCCCTCTATAAGAATTACGCCAGCGGCCGGCTGCTGGAAGAAGTCACCCTCGAGGAAAAAAAATACGTCATAACCGATTCTATCAAAGCCCTTCCCTGGAAACTCTCCGAAGGAACGGGCACCTTGCTCGGCCACCCTTGCAAAAAGGCAACGGCAACCACTATCCGCGGCAATAAGCTGGTAGCCTGGTATAGTGAAGACATTCCTGTTCCCGTCGGCCCGGATAAATTCAGCGGCCTGCCCGGAGCCGTTCTGAAACTCGACGAGGACAGCGCAGGAGTCGTATTCACCGCCACCCGGATCCTTCCCTCCGTCAATACAAAAGACCTGAAAGCCCCCGCAAGCGGTAAAGCCATTACCCGTGCTGACTTTGACAAAAAACTTGACCAGGTAATGGGACCTGCCGATGCCCAGGGCCGGCGCATGACCCGGAGAATTAACTAATCAGGTATGCCTGCCCCGGCGGGCACATTTTTTTGGATATATGTAGTTGACTACGTAGTTTTGTACATAAATTGATATTTATGTCATCTGTCGAGTCCATCACCATCGCCTCCCTTACCAATGCTTACTGTCAGCCAATAGTCGACCTCATCCTGCCCATCCAGCAAATTGAATTCAATGTCCCCGTCACGCTCGAAGGGCAACCCGACCTGCTGGACATCGAAACCAATTACATCCAGCCAGGCGGCGGCTTCTGGGGCGCAATACACGAAGGAGAGCTCATCGGCACCATCGCCCTCATGGATACCGGCCACGCCGCCGGCGCCATCCGGAAAATGTTTGTCAAAAAGGAATTTCGCGGCAAAGAGCTTGGTATCGCTCAACAATTACTAAAGATCCTCATCGATTATTGCCGCGGGCGCGGCATCACCGATTTGTATTTAGGAACAGTAGACATGCTCAAAGCTGCGCACCGGTTTTACGAACGCAATGGCTTCCAGCGAATAAAAGTGGAAGACCTGCCTTCTTATTTCCCCCGTATGATGGCCGATAATATATTTTATCATTTACATTTGGACTAACCGATAACACCACCCAATGAATGTAATCGACGAATCAGGTCTTCTCGCCATCTCCACCAGGCTCCAGCGCCTGAGCGAACAGTTACGCAAGGACGGCGCTTTAATATACAAGGCTAATGGCATCGACTTCGAACCCAAATGGTTCCCCGTCATCTATACTTTACACTATAAACCAGTGCTTAGTGTCGTCGAACTGGCCGCGGAAATAGGCTATACCCATCCCTCCACCATCAGCCTGTTAAAAGAGCTGGAAAAGGAAAAGCTGATAAAAAGCCAGAGAGACAAGCAGGACGAACGCAAACGCCTCCTGCAGCTCTCAGACAAAGGCAAAAAACTGGTACAACAAATGCAGCCCGTCTGGCAGATCATGATTGCAGCTATAGCAGAACTCACCGATACCCGGAATAATCTTATGAAGGCCATTGAAGAAGTGGAAGACCGGATAAAAGAAAAAGGCTTTTTGGAAAGAGCAAAGAATTATGCATCCGCCCGTCAATAAATTATCTAAGGCAATAACGCCCAAAACCTGCGTCTACTATTTTTCTCCCGGTTTAACCTGCATAATATGCTGAGGGATCAGCCCGTGCGCTTCCTTATGCGTTTGGATCACTGCCGACGAATCCGGCGCCTGTGACAAACAAACCACCACAGTTCCATTCACCCAGTAGTTGATAAAATTCACCCCGTACTTTCCTTCTACCGCCAGGTCCTTTTGATGCGCAGCGGCCACGTCTTTTGCTGTAACTTTTTCTGCTCCAAATTCATGAATGTCCAGGTAGAAATTCTTTTCCCCGTTGGTAGCCGATTCCTTACCTTCGGTTACCGCGTAGATCTGGTCCGGAAGCAACCCATGTGCTTCAGCGTGCGTTTTGCGTATGGATTGGGTGTCTGCAGAAGAGGAAAGACAATATACATCTCCCCCGGCTTCATCGACCCAATACTTGATAAAATGCACTCCATATTTCCCTTGAACAGCCAGATCCTTTGCATGTGCTTCTGCAACCGCCGCCGCCGTCACCTTACCCGGACCAAGGTGATGAACGTCCAAGTACAGATGTTCGGTAGACTTTTTTCCTGGTTCAGTGCCAACTTTATCGGACTGAGCCCGCAGGCGGAAAGAATGGAGGCTTATGGCAGCAAATATCGTGAGAACAAAAAGAACTTTCATGGCAAAATGGTTTAAAAGTTGATAATTGAAATTTTCATCACAAAGGAACCTTCAATTTGGCTATAGGGTCTAGGGATTTTTCCCTATTTTACAAGAACCGTCCCCCCCAATTTATAAACAGCTACTATGGAATTGATCGAAAGAGTCGGTTTCTTAGCCTCGCTGCAATCGAAAGTAAAAGACATTGCGGAAGGAGAGGGGCATTGTATACTACTAAGTGGTGAGGCCGGGATCGGCAAGACCTCTCTGCTGAGAGCCTTTTGTAAAGAGCAAAAAGGCCACGCCAATATCTACCAGGGTACCTGTGATGCCTTATTTACTCCCCGGCCGCTGGCTCCTCTCTACGATATCATTTGGCAAATTCGGGGTGACAATTTCGGGAACACCGGTAACAGAAAAGACAGGGCCGAACTATTCAACCGTTTTTTTTATGAAATAGGCAACCAGAAAGGTCCCTCTATCATCGTATTCGAAGACATACACTGGGCCGACGAAGCCACTCTTGACTTTATAAAATTCCTTGCAAGACGCATCACCCGCCTTCACTGCCTATTTGTTCTTACCTACCGGGACGACGAAATCCATTCCCGCCACCCCCTGAGAAATGTACTTGGCCAGCTGCCCCCTGACTCCTTTACCCGATTGCAGTTGATTCCCTTGTCCAGACCGGCCGTCGAAAAATTAGCCGAAGAAAAAGGGTATAGCGGCGAAAACGTTTACAGCATCTCCGGCGGCAACCCTTTTTATGTAAATGAGATACTGGCCAGTTATAGCCCGGGTGTGCCTGATAATATTAAAGACTCCATACTGTCCGTATACAACCGGCTGGATGAAAAAACAAAACAGGTATGGGATATATTGTCCGTCCTTCCCACCGGCTTTGAGGTCAGGTATCTTGAAATGATGGAACCAATGTATGCGGCGGCAATAGCCAACTGCCTGGAGATGAAAATATTGTTGATAAAGGATGGACTTATTTTCTTTAAGCATGAATTATACCGAAGGACCATTGAGACTTCCCTGTCGCCGTTTGTAAGGGTGGCCCTGAATAAAAAGATATTGGAGATGTTCCGGGAGAGTTTCGAAAAGAACCGGGAGATCGAGCGCATCATCCACCACGCAAAAGCCGCCAATGAATATGACCTGGTAGTACGTTATGCCCCCATCGCCGCCGCCGAAGCAGCCTGCGTTGGCGCCCATATAGAAGCCTCCAAACTATATTTCTCCGCCATCGAATATTACCAGGGGAAAGACAAAGACCAGCTGGTGCAGTTTTATGAATGTTATGCTTATGAATGTTATCTGACCAATAGGATAAAGGAAGCCATCATCTACCAGGGAAAAGCCCTCCAGATCTGGAAAGAGAAAAAGGATATCGAAAAAACAGGCAACTCGATGTGGTTCCTGTCGCGCCTTTGGTGGTTCGACGGCAACCGGAAACAAGCGGAAAGTTACGGCCTGCAGGCCATTGAAGCCTTGAGTAACCAGCCTTCTTCGAGAGCAAAGGCTATGGCATTCAGCAATATGTCACAGCTGAAAATGCTGTCGGATCAAATCGTTGAATCCATCCACTGGGGCGAGAACGCTATCGTCATCGCAAAGGAATTGGGCGATGATGAGATCCTTTCTCATGCCCTCAACAACGTCGGTTCCGTGCAGATGAAAGTTCCGGCATACAAACAAAAAGGCATTCAACTGCTGCGGCAAAGCCTGGACCTTGCCCTGAAACATTCCTACCACGAACATGCGGCCCGCGCATATACCAATCTTGGCAGCAATGGCATAACAATAAAAGACTATGCTTTTGCCCGGCAGATATTGAAAGAAGGTATCCAGTATTGTGAAGAAAGGGAGCTGGATTCCTGGCGGACTTATATGCTTTCACGTAAAGCCAGACTGTTATTGGAGACCGGCTATTGGGAAGAAGCCTGCGGCATTGCGGGGGACCTCCTGAAAAAGGAAGACCAGGCGCTTATTGTTAAAATGGGCGCTTTGGTGGTCATCGCCACGATAAAAATGAGAAAAGGCGAAGCCGATGCGCTCCCCCTCCTCCTGCAGGCAAAAACGATGGCCTTCGAAGCCATGGAGCCCCAAAGAATCCTCCCTGCGCTGGTAGCCCTGATGGAATATGAATGGATAATGGGAAAAAATTCCATCGAAAAACAAGCCGTCGAATGCGCCATAGGTTTAATCGGGCAGACAGGCAGCCTTTATGAGAACAGCGAATTTGATTTTTGGCTACAAAAAACGCGGAACCAACAAGTCCCTCTTCAGGAAATTTATGAGGGATATCGGGTCGCCAACCCTAAAACAGCCGGAAAAGCAGCAAGCCTCTGGGCGGAATTGGGCTGCCCCTATGAGCAGGCGCTCGCCTTATTTGAAGGCGGTGAGGCCGACAAGAAAAAGGCGCTCTCCCTTGTCAGCCAGCTGGGCGCCACTGCAGTATATGAGAAAATGAAGCTGGAAATGAGAACGTCCGGTATCAAAAGCATTCCCCGGGGATTGAGAAAAACGACCCTGGCCAACCCCGCCCTCCTTACCGACCGGGAACTTTGTGTTTTAGCGCTATTAAAAGAGGGCCTGCAAAACAAAGAAATAGGGTCCCGGCTTTTTATTTCCGCCAAAACCGTCGACCACCATATCTCTTCCGTACTCTTCAAGCTGGAAGTCAATTCCCGGGTAAAAGCCGTCCAGGAGGCCCTCCGCCTTGGCATCATAAAATAAATCATAAAATTATTATCATTCATCTATAAAAATCACTCACATGAAAAAGTTTGTTATTGAAAGGATACTGCCGGGCGCCGGAAACCTTTCGCCGGAAGAACTACAGGAAATCGCCCGGACCTCCTGTGCCGTTGTATGCCAGCTGGGCAAACCCTATCATTGGATACAGTCTTTTGTCACTGAAGACAAGATCTACTGCATACACATTGCCGAAAGTGAAGAGCTCATCCGCGAACACGCCAGACTGGGCGGTTTCCCCGTCAATACGGTTGCCGAGGTAAAAGCAGTCATCGACCCCATGACCAGCAATCTCTTATAAGCTTGCGTGAACTGCCGGATAAATCTGTCCGGCAGTTTATCCCCGCGTTTTGCCGCGCCTTCTTCGCGCGTCCCTGGCATGATTTTTCCATAAATCACCACATGCCCGGAAAGGTACACCCGCTGCTCCTCATCCTCTTCGTTTTTCTTCCAGCCGTCCGGGCCTTGTCTCAGGATGGCAAACTCTTATTTCAAACCAATTGCGCCCAATGTCACAATCCTATAAAGGTAGTCACGGGTCCTGCCCTTAAAGGCGTTACCGACCGGGTCCCCGATCGCAAGCTCCTCCACGACTGGATCCACAACAACCAAAAAGTACTCGCCTCCGGCAATACCTATTTTAACAACTTATACAATTCATATGGCCGGGCGCCAATGAACACCTTCCCTGGTCTAAGCGACGCCGAAATAGATGCCATTCTTACCTATGTAAGTAATTACGCGGAACCCATCGCCAAAACGAATACTTCCACCTTCCCCAATGCACCTCAGGAAGATCACACTATTCTTTATGGCATCATCACATTTGTCCTGGGCATTTTTGTGTTTGGCCTATACCTGCATAATCTCAATCTTAAGAGGCTCGTCGAAGAAAAGAACGGTATCATTCCCCCGGCCCCGGTGCCTTTCTATCGCAACAAGTTTTATATAGTGTTAGCAAGCCTCTTATTGTTTGGCGCCCTTGGATTTTGGGTGGTAGAGTGGGGGGTAGGCCTCGGCAGGTCCCAGAGCTACCAGCCGCAGCAGCCCATCTTTTTTTCACATCGGATACATGCCGGCCTCAACCAGATCAGCTGCCTGCTTTGTCATGGCAACGCCTGGGAAAGCAAACAGGCCTCCGTCCCTTCTTTGAATATGTGTATGAACTGCCATGCCGCCATCAATGACTACCACGGCGAAAGACTGCAACGGGAAGACGGGCGCCCCGTCAGCCCCAACGACGAGATTAAAAAATTATACGGCTATACCGGTTACAACCCCGAAAAAGGAAGATATACCCAACCGGGAAAACCGATCGAATGGATAAAAATTCATAACCTTCCAGACCACGTGTTTTTCAGCCATGCACAGCACGTACGAGCCGGCAAAGTGCCATGCCAGACCTGCCATGGACCTGTTCAGGAAATGGACGAAGTCCGGCAATTCGCGCCCCTCAGCATGGGCTGGTGCATCAACTGCCATCGGACAACCAGGGTCGACTTCCCCGACAGTGCCGCCGGCATACAGGGAAATAAATTCTACAGCATTTATGCTAAATATGCCCGGGAACTGCAATCGGGGGTTATAGACTCTGTTACTGTGGAGAACATCGGCGGGACGGAATGTCAGAAATGTCATTATTGACCCGCTTCCGCAGGAAGCGGCTCCGGAACCTGAATGCCGGGGGGTGGTTCGGTTTGGGGCTGAAATTCTCTTCCGTCCCTCCCATACTCATAAGGCCCGCGGTACACCTGCGGTATCTCCCCCGGCCAATTCCCATGGATCAGCTCTATCGGCGTCGTCCACTCCAGGGTATTCGCTTGCCATGGGTTCTTTTCCATAACCTTTTCGCCTTTGAATATCGATGAAAAAAAGTTGTACAAAAATATCAGCTGCACCGCAAACGACAGCATCGCAACCGCCGATATAAATATATTCAGGCCCCCAAACTGATTAAAGGATATCCACCCCGTAAAATCAAAATACCGTCTTGGCATACCCGCCAACCCCTCGTAATACATCGGCCAGAAGATCAGGTAAGCGGCAGCAAGCGTCACCCAAAAGTGAATATAACCGAGCACGGGATTCATAAACCGCCCGAACATCTTCGGAAACCAATGATAAATACCCGCAAACATGCCGAACATCGCCGATATCCCCATCACCAAATGGAAGTGCGCCACCACGAAATATGTATCGTGCAGCTGAATATCGATAGTAGAATCTCCCAGCCAGATGCCGGTTAACCCACCGGAAATAAAAGTGCTGACAAACCCGATGCAAAACAACATCCCCGGAGTAAACCGGATATTTCCCCGCCAAAGCGTAGTGATCCAATTGAAAACCTTAACCGCAGAAGGTACGGCTATCAGCAGGGTAAGCAGCACGAACACGGACCCCAAAATTGGATTAAGCCCCGATACAAACATATGATGCGCCCAAACCATAAAAGATAAGGTCAGAATAGCAAACATCGAATAAACCATGGCCGTATATCCGAAGATCGGCTTCCGGGCATTTACGCTCATGATCTCTGAAACCATCCCAAAAGCCGGGAAAATGACGATATACACTTCCGGATGCCCCAGAAACCAGAAAAGATGCTGGTAAAGGATGGCGTTTCCACCTTCATACGGCAAGGCCCTTGCTGTCGACGTCATAAAAATATCCGAAAGGAAAAAGCTGGTTCCTGCATTCCGGTCAAACAGCAACAAGACAAAGGCTGCAAGCAGCACCGGGAAGGACAACAACCCCATGATGGCGGTGAACAACAGTCCCCAGACACTCAGGGGCAAGCGGGTCATAGACATCCCCCGGGTTCGCATATTCAATATGGTAGATATATAATTGATGCCACCCATCAAGGTCGAAATAATAAAAAAGACCAGGCTGACGATCCATAGATCCAGGCCGAGTCCGCTGCCCGAATCTGCATCTTTCAGGGCGCTCAAAGGGGCATAAGCCGTCCACCCCACTCCGGAAGGCCCGTTGTGCACAAAAAAGGAGGCCATCATGATCACACTCGCGGCAAAGAAGAACCAGTAAGACAACATATTCACAAAGGGAGACGCCATATCCCTTGCCCCGATTTGCAGCGGGATTAGGAAATTGGCAAAGGTGCCGCTCAATCCTGCTGTCAGGACGAAGAAGATCATGATCGTCCCGTGCATCGTCACTAATTGATAATACGTCTCCGGCTGTATCTTGCCATCCGCCATTCCTCCCAGCTGCAGCCGCATCAGCACCGAGAGAACCCCGCCCACCACAGCCCACACCATACCCGTAATAAGGAATTGTTTGGCTATTACCTTATGATCAGTGCTGAATATATATTTTGTAAGAAAGGATTCCGTTGCCATGGCCTGGAATCCTAACCATTCAATTATTATGCCCCCGGTCGCCGGAAAAAAAATCCACAGCCCGCGCAACCCGCGCCGAACCCGGCCGCCTAAAATGCAGACCCGTTATGTATTTCATCTGTAGCCTTTAGCACCAGCGTATCGTTTGGATGCAGATCGCCATACACTTCCACACTGTCCGGCCTCTCTCTCCCTTTCCGGATATTTACCCACTGCGTTTTTCCATTCTCAACCCGGATGACAAACACCTGCTGGGAATTACCGGCGATAGACGTGGCCGGCACCACAAATGTTTTCTGTGCATTCGTAAAACTCAGGTTGACCTGGGCGAACATACCCGGAAGCAGCTCCCTTTTTTCGTTCTGTACATCCATCTCGATATGTTCGGTCCGAAGCTGTGTATTCATGCTCCCGGCCATCCTGCTGATCCTGGCGGTAAATGTCCTGCCAGGAAAAGGCCTCACCGAAAAATGAATGGTATCCTTTAAGGCAAGGTAACCAACTGCAGCCTCCGGTATGTCTATCTGCAGCCTTAGTTTCTTCTGCTCCTGCAGGGTAAGCATCGGCTTATCCGAACCTTTACCGGCGGGGCCGACATAGGCTCCGGCATAGACATTCCGGACGGCGATGACACCTGCAAAAGGCGCCCTTATCTCCAGGTAATCCCGCATTTGCATAGTCTCGTCGTAACGGGACCGGGCAGCCAGCAGCTGAGCACTATCGGCGCTCATCTTCGCATAGGCGTTGTCGAGATCATTGGCGGATATCGTGCCGGGGATCCGGCTGGTATGTAACAGCCTTTGATAGGTCGCTTTGCTGCCGTTGAACAGCGCTTCCTGTGTATGCAATTGGGAAGCGGCTTCCTTTATCTGCGTTTCGAGTTCCGGGGCTTCCAGGGTAACCAGCAGCTGTCCTTTATGTACTTCGCTGCCGACATCCACAAACATGTCCTTTACGAAGGAGGTTTCCTTGGCATAGAGGTCCACGGTCTGAAAAGGCGCCAGCTCTCCCGGCAGAACAAGCGTTGTGTTTAGGTGGCCTTCGGCCAGCAGAAAAGTTGCAGGAGCGGATTGTGTAGAATCCGATTTTGTGGCTGCAGGGGCAGCGGGGCTATTACAACCGGCTGGCAACAGCGACAGCGCTGGAAGGACCAGGACCGGGATAAGCAGCTTAAAACTTGAACTATTCATAATAAAGCGTTTATTACAATAAAAAATTTATTTAGCGAAATGGACACTATGGGTATCGTCCGGATCGAGCGAAACACTCTTGGTGGAAGCCTTTTTCCGGATGCGGTAAAATATCAGCGGCAGGATCACCAGCGCAGCGACGGTCGAGGCCAGCAGGCCCCCGATGACCGCCCTACCCAGCGGGGCCGTCTGATCACCCGCCTCACCGAGACCGGATGCCATCGGGATCATACCCACCGTCATCGCAATACTCGTCATCAGGATAGGTCGCAGCCGGACTCCTACACCATCGAGGGCAGCCTTTCTTGCATCTCCGCCGGCTACCCGGAACTCTTCTGCGTTGGTGATGAGCAAAATAGAGTTGGAAACCGACACCCCCACCGACATGATGATACCCATATAGGACTGGAGGTTCAGCGTGGAACCGGTAAGCAATAACATCGCGAGAGAACCGGACAACACCGCTGGCACCGTTGTCAATATCACAAAGCCGAGCGGGAAGGATTGATAATTGGCTGTCAGCATGAGCAACAACACTACAAAGGTAATGAGCAGACCGTTTTGAAGGCTGGCAAGCGTCTCGTCCAGGAGGTTGGAAAGCCCCCTGGCCTCGACGGTCGTGCCCCTTGGTGGCTGACCCACGGCCTTTAAGACTTGCCGCACGGCGGTGGAGGCCGAACCCAGGTCTTTATTCTGGATATTGGCTCCGATGGAAAGAAAGCGGGTCGCCCCTCTTCTGTCGTATTCTCCGACGACGGTATCGAGCTTGAGGTCCGCTACGTCCCCGAGGACCGGGTGGGCCGCATCGCTCTTCAGCGGTATGGCCGCCAGCGCCTCCAGGTTCGTTACATCCGGCTGTGGGACCTCGACCTGTACATCGTAAGAGTTCGCATTGCTTTCATCCAGCCATAAGATCTTTTGGGTGAACCGGCTGGAGGAAGTGGCTTCCGTGATAGAGGAGGCTACCGTGGCCAGCGTCAGCCCGAATTGCTTTACTTTTTCCCGGTCCACATTGATACGGATGGCCGGATTTTTCAGCTGCTGTTTCAGCTGTATGTCACGTAAGTAAGGTATGCGTTTCATCTCCTGGATGATCTTTTGGGCGAACTGCTGACTGGCGCCGAGGTCTTTTCCCATTACGGCCACTTCTATCGGCGTTGAGGCGCCCTGGCTCATGATCTTGTCGGTCAGGTCTATCGGTTCGTAGCTGAGGGTCACTCCTGGGACGGACTTTAACACGTCCTGCCGGAATTTTTCCTTAAAGGACTCGATATCGACCTTGTAGGTAGGCGTGAAGGCCACCTGCATGACTATTTCATTCGAGCCGCTCGAAAACACGATGATCGGAAGGGTGGGGAAGGACGAAGGATGCTGTCCTGCAAAGGTGGATGTAATTTCCACATTTTCGCGGCCTACCTCCTTATATAATAAGTCCTGTACCTGTAGCATGGTCTTCTCGGTGTATTCCAGCCGGGAGCCTTGGGGAGCCCGTATTCGTACCTGGAACTGGCCGGTTTTCGTAGCCGGGAGGATATCTTTTCCAATATGCCCCACGGCCCATGCCACGAATCCAAAGGTCACCAAAATATAAATCCCGATGAGCAGGAGACTTTTCCCCATTAACTTTTCGAGGAAATGAAGGAAGCCGGATCTGAAACGCTCGAACAGACCCGGTTTTTTCTTCTCTTCATGGTGACTGCTTGCCTCTTTAGCCACGTGGTCTTTCAGGAACCAATTCGCTAATACGGGGACCAGGGTTTGTGACAAGAGGAATGACGCGATCATTGAAAATCCTACCGCCATGGAAAGCGGCAGGAACATGCCCTGCGGAACCCCGCTCATGAACAGTGCCGGCACAAAAACAGCCAGGATGCTCAATAAGATCAATAACTTGGGCAATGCAATCTCTTTACAGGCATCGACAACAGCCCGGGCCTTGGTCGCGCCCAGCTCCTGGTGACGGTGTATGTTCTCTATAGTGACGGTCGATTCGTCGACCAGGATGCCTATCGCCAGGGCCAGGCCGCCCAATGTCATAATATTGATGGTCTGCCCGAACAGGTCTAGAAGGAGGGTGCCTGTTATAATGGCAATGGGAATATTTATGATCACGATCAGGGCGCTCCGCCGGTCGCCCAGGAACAGCAATACCATTAAACCCGTCAGTATGGCCCCGATGGCGCCCTCGCTGACCAGGCTTTTTACCGAGTTGATGACAGCTATAGACTGATCGAATACAAAATTCAGCTTTACGTCTTCCGGCAAAAGAGCCTGCATGGAGGGAATGGCTTGCTTAAGACCCTGAACGACCGACCAGGTGGAGGCGTTCGAGTTCTTTATAATCGGGATATAGATGGACCGTTTTCCGTTGACATAGGCATACCCGGAAGTAATATCCGCCCCGTCCGTCACTTTCGCCACATCTTTCAGATAAATGGTGGCTCCGTTCTGGTAAAGCAGGGGAATCTGCTCAAAGTCTCTGGCATTCCTGATGACCGTGTTGGCGGGTGTCAGGTACATGGTATTGCCGATACCGACATTGCCGGCCGGAGAAATCATGTTATTGTCTTTAATGGCAGCCGTCACCTGGTCGGGCGTAATATGATGGCTATGCATGGCTTCCGGGTCTACGGAGACAACGATCGTCCTCACGTTACCTCCAATAGGCGGGGGTGAGGAGAGACCGGGGACCTTCGAAAAATTGGGACGTACCCAAACGCTGGCCAGGTCCTGGAGCTCATTATTCGTCCGCTTATCGCTGCTGAGCGTCAATTGACCGACGGGCAGCGTGGATGCGTCAAACCGGATGATAATGGGCGGCGGCGTGCCTGGCGGCATTTCTGCAAAAGCCCTGTTGGTCAGGGCGGTCACTTCCGCGGCGGCCTGGGCCATATTCGTGCCATTGTAAAAGCTTAGCTTCAGCAGGCTCAGTCCCTGGATATTGTTTGTTTCGATGGTCTTGATGCCACTTACATACAGGTAAAGATTCTGGTAATTGGTCGAAACAAAACCCTCCATTTGCTGGGGCGACATCCCACCGTAAGGCTGCGAGACATATATTGTCGGCAGGTTCAGGTTGGGGAAAATATCGATATTGATCTTGGTTATCGACATGACGCCAAATATGACCAGACCTATAACCATCACAATAACAGCGATGGGTTTTCTGAGTGCAGTAACGATCAGTTTTTTCATATCAATTAATTTATGAGTCTATAGTTGAGACAGAAAGCCAGGAATATCTCCGGTAGCCGCGACTTTAAACAATACCGCCTGCCAGACCGAATTATAGGCGATATCCATATCCGTTTCCGCCCTGTTAAGCGCGTACAGCGCCTGCGCGACGTCGGAAATATTGGCAAGGCCGTTCTGATACAATTCCGTTTTCTGTGTATAGGCATCCGTAGCCGCCTTCAGCTGAATGGGCGCTTCCCGGTACCGGCTCAGCGCATTGCTTACTTGCTGGTCGGCCAGCGCCGACTGGTTGGACAGATCGGTCCTTTGCTGATTATACTCATTGGTAAATGCCGCAGACACGTATGACTGACTTTTGACCCTCGATGTCGACCGGTTAAATTCCATGATGTTCCATGTAAGCCCAACACCCACCAGGTAATTCACGCGCACGGGACTGACTCCCTGGAAATACTTCGAGGTATAGTCATTTGGATAGAGCGGGCCATAATTGTAGCCATAACCCGAACCCCTGTCCTGCAATACGCCGAAGAGAGAAAACCTTGGCAGCCCTTCTTTCCGGAGATAATTGGCTTCCAGATTGCTGGCCTTGATCCTTTTGTCCAGATAGGTAAGCACCGGGTGCTGAGTGATTGTTGAGGTGTCCAGCAGGTTCCGGGGCAGCCTGCTTACATAGGAAGTATCCAATGAAAAAACCTGCATGGGTATACCCAGCAGGGTGGCGAGCTGGCTTGATTTCATCTGCTCATAATTCAACGCATCCGTCACGGAAAGCCTAGCTCTGGAAACCTCTGCATTGGCAATGGAACTATCTACGCCTGCGTTTAACCCGTTGTCTGTTCGCGCATGAATGGTCGTGCTAAGGTCCAGGGCACGGGTAAGATTAACCTCCATCGACAGTCGAAGCCGCTGCGCCGCCAGCAGGTCCAGGTAGGCAACCGAGACCTTCACCTGCAACAAAAACTTTTCCTGCTCAAGATCGGCCTTGTCCTGCTCATACAACCCTTTTGCCGCGGCCACATGAGCCCTTTGCCAGCCGAATGAAAAAATATTCCAGTTTACATTCGAAACATAATAGGCCCCGAAAGCAGCATTCCAGCTTTGGATCGGCATCGCCGGTCCGTTAGTGACCGTGGTAAGTCCGGGGATACCGGAGGCAAGCCCATTCATCCCGCTCAACGTGCCGTACTCGTGTTCGGCTGCGATGGTGACATCCGGCAGTCCATCCCTTTTTGCTGTAATAACCGCCTGGCCGGAAGCATTCGCGTAATTCTTTTTTGCCTTTAGCAGCTCGTAATTACTTACGGAGGTGCTTAGTGCCTGCGGTAGAGTCAGCACTTGCGTATATGCACAGACTGGCCCGGTGGCCAGGAGGAGGAAAATAAAAAAGAAAAATAGACTGTTTGAGCGTTTCATGGCTGTACTATTTAATTAGCGTTGTAAAATTATCGGCTAAAAAAAGAGTACAGAACGATCAATCGTTAAACAGGCAATTCCTGTCGTTGGAGGCCAACCGGACCTCATCCATTGCTTTTTCACAAATTGTCTTCAGCGTGGTAAAACAGTCCCGGACGGAAGCTTCCCCTGCCTGTGCAAGTTCCAATACATCGAGCAAAGGCTCCAGCTTACCGGTAAGCCCCATAATAGAGACATTTGTTTTCATGTTGTGGGCCACCCGGTTCAGCGTTGGAAAATCCTCTTTGGCAATGGCCGCTTCCAGCGCCTGCAGGTCGGCGGGGACATCCGTCAGGAATTGCTCCGTCATAGACAACTCAAAATCCCGGTTACCCTGACTCAGCTGTTTAAGGTATTCCAGGTCGATATACTGATAATAAGATACTTTTCCCGGCTCGTCCGCCTGTGCCGGCTTGTCCCCTTTCACCGCCTGTGCCGGCGTGCCTCCTTCCTCCGCCGCGCGCGCTTTCCCGCCCGTAAACAAGGATATCATCCGGAAAAGCTCCGGCTCACGGATGGGTTTGGACAAATATTCATTCATCCCGCACTCCAGGCATTTCTCCCTTTCCCCCGCCATGGCATGCGCCGTCATAGCAATAATGGGGACGTCGAGCCGGAGTACGGAGCGGATAGACCTGCTGGCGGCATATCCATCCATTTCCGGCATCTGGATATCCATCAACACCAGGTCATACTTCTTTTGCTGCAAGCTTTCAATAGCTTCCCTGCCATTGCTGACGATCTCAAAAGAAAAATGCCGGCTCTCCAAAAGGTGCCGCATAAGGTTTCGGTTCATAACATTGTCGTCGACCACCAGCAGATGGATATCCGACGCGGCGCTTCCGGAAGACGCAGGAACAGCAGATAGAAGTGCGGGAACAGCAGGTACGATTTCTCCTTCACCCGCGATAGTATAGGGAATAAAAAATTGGAATACAGTGCCTTTTCCCGGTTCACTCTCCACATTAATTGCTCCGTGCAGCAGCCCGATGAGGTCTTTCACGATGGCCAGGCCCAACCCTGTTCCCCCGAATTTTCGGGTGATGGAGTCCTCTGCCTGGGAAAATCTGTCGAAGATATCTTCCAGCTTATCTTTTGCAATGCCGATACCGGTATCGCTGATTCGTACACCCAGCTGCAGGGTATTTCCCTTCCCCGATTGTTCCATATTTCCCTGTTGGCCCTGAACAAAAATATCCAGCCCGATCCGTCCCTTCTCGGTAAATTTCAGCGCATTACCGATAAGATTTACCAATATCTGCGTGAACCGCGTGGCATCGCCCACCAGGATGTCAGGCACTCCATCTTCAACGTTCCGGTGAAAAGCCAGGTGCTTTTCTTTCACTTTTTCCTGAAAGAGGACTTCAATGGAATGCGACAATTCCCGGATAGAAAAGGGCTGGGACTCCAAACGCATCATACCCGCCTCTATCTTGGACAGATCCAGGATATCGTTGATGATGGCCAGTAAGTTATTACCCGCTTTTTCGATGGCATCGACGAACTCCCCGGAAGTCGGGTCCAGCTGCCGGTTCTTCAGCAGGCCGGTGAAGCCGATCACAGAATTTAGGGGCGTCCGGATCTCATGGCTCATATTAGCCATAAAGTTTTCCTTTACCCGCGCAGCCTCGCGAAGTTTCTTTTCAGAGCTGTCCAAACGCTGAATAAGAAGATTCTGCTGACTGATACGGCTGATAATGAACCAAAACAACCCTCCCGCGCTGATCAGCACGAGGGTGATCAGGACGGATCCCCAGGTACGGGCCTTCCGTCCGCTATCCGCAATGGAATTGCTCAGGTTAGCCAGCACGCGGCGCCTGTTATCATAAATCCTCCTTGTAACGAGATTGATCTCATTGGCAATGCCATTATTCCTGGGATTCGTTATTAGTTTCGCGGCCGCCTCCCGGCCGGAATGATGAAGTGCATCCAGGATCTGATCCCTTACCTTTAGCTTTATCCGGGCAAGATAAGCCAGCCGGTTTATATCCTTAGCTAAACCCGGGTCGTCATTGACCATTTTCAGGGTATCGAGATAGGCTTCCGCATCGGCTACCTGCTGGTCGGTCCCGCTGATATAGGAAGTGTCGCCGGTTGCCACCATCGCCCTTATCTTGCTTTCCACGGAAATAATATCCCTTTCCAGCTCGCGCAGATCGTTGCCGGCCTTCAGCTCATTCAGCAACTTTTTGTTGCCTTTAATAAGCTTTTCCATATTGCTGGCAGAGTTATATTGTATGAATATCAGCAGGAGCGTGCCCGTGATAAATGCAGCCAGCACGAGGTAGATAAAGCGATTACTGGTCATACAACGATAATTACCCCAATTTAAACATTACCTTGATTCGGGATAAATTTTATTTGTTGCCCTCCTCCGAAGACTCCCGGATATAACCGCGGAAAAAGACGATCAGCAAAAGAATACTGAGCACTATCCCCAGAAAAATGAGGACCAGCAGCCAGGGCTGTCCCCCATTATCCATTTTTTGCAGGAAGAGATAGGCGAGCCAGATCAGCGCCAGCATATCCAAGGAGAACAATAGTATGTATGCCTTTTTCATAGTATTAAAATAGGGGCCCGATTAAAAAAGGGCCCGGTCAGGACTAACCGGGCCGTCGAACCGAAACTAACTGCTTATGAGAATGTGAAATTCGGCATTCGCGAGGGAAATATACTATCAGTATCGGCGAATCCGGAAAAACTGTCGTCGGAATGAGGTTCGGAGACGGTCAGTCCCATTCGGTTCCCACGCGCTTGCACCCCCGCCTCAAAGGATATTCATGCGGGCATTCAACGCCTTCCTGTATGCGTCGGCAACGGGCAATGGCTTGCCCGCTATGATCAATGCCCCTTCCTGTAGGGTATCGATCTTGTTCAAAGCCACCAGGTAACTTCGGTGCACACGAAGAAACCGGTCTGCCGGCAGCTTTTCCTCCACTGTCTTCAGTGTAGTATGAATGGCATAAAACTTATTCGGAGTATATACTTTCACATAGTCCCCCATCGCCTCGGCATATAGAATGTCGTCCAGCTTCAGCCTTCTTACAATATTCGAATCCCGGATAAAAATGAACTCATCGTTGGTCCATTTCATTTCTTCCTTATCGCTGTCTACTATCTCCCTGGCTTTTTCGATGGCCTGTATAAACCGCGCCGGCGTCACCGGTTTGACAATATAATCGGCGACATTCAGGTCGAAGGCCTCTACGGCATACTCCCGTTTGGAAGTGGTGAAAATGATCACGGGACGTTTGTCCCCAAGATCCCGGACCAGCTCAAGTCCCGTCATCCCGGGCATTTCAATATCCAAAAATAATACGTCTACCGGGTTAACGCGAAGAAACTCATAGGCTTCCACCGCATCGGCGCATTCTCCGGCAATAGTAACATCCTTTACCTGGGAAGCCAGCTGCCGGAGGACCGACCGGGCTATTTTGTTATCGTCAATGATCAGGCATATCATATTTTAAAAGTAATATTTTTTTCGTTTGCCGGCCCTAATCGCCAAAATCTTATCTTAGTACCAAAGCCGCAAGAATGAGAATACTGGTCATCGAAGATGAAACGCGTGTAGCTTTCCTCATCAAAAAAGGACTGGAAGAGCTGGGATTTTCCGTGACAATTGCTTCGGAGGGGTCGATGGGAGAAAAACTGGCGGTAAGCGAACTTTTCGACCTGGTCATCACCGATATTCTTTTGCCCGATATCAATGGTATCGAAGTATGTAAATACATCCGGCAGCAATTGCCCGATATCCCCATCATCATGCTGACGGCACTGGGTACCACGGATGAGAAGATAGAAGGGTTTGATGCCGGCGCCAACGACTACCTCGTCAAACCTTTCGATTTCCGGGAACTATATGTCCGGATCCGGGAATTGCTCAAACGGGTGTCGATAGCGGGCACAGCAAAAAAAACAATTTTGAAGGCCGGCAACCTTGAAATGAACCTCCGGACAGGCATCGTCCAAAGAGACAACAAGGAGATCAACCTGACCCGAAAAGAGTTCAAATTGCTGGAATACATGATGAACAACCAGGGCAGAGTTCTGTCAAGAACAGAAATTGCCGAGAAAGTATGGGAAACCTCCTTTGACACAGGCACCAATTTTATTGATGTATACATCAACTACCTCCGTAAAAAGATAGATAAAGACTACGACGTCAAACTGATCCAGACCCGGCCGGGAATAGGCTTTATCTTTAAAGAGAACCCGTGAAAATAAGACTGAAACTCACATTGCTGTTTGCAGGCCTGTTTGCCGCTCTGTTACTGACCTTCTCCCTGGTGATCTATTTCTCCAATGCGGGTCAGCGTGAAGAAGAATATTTCAAACGGCTCCGCCAGCTCGCCATTACCAAGGCCAATCTGCTTCTGGCGGCAAAAGTACAGCCTTCCGTTCTGCAGCTGATCTATAAAAACTCCCTCAATACCCTTCCACAGGAAGAGGTGGCGGTCTACGATACGGCTTTCCATCTCCTCTATCATGACGCGGGCGACATCGACAAGGTAAAGGAAACAAAAGGAATGATCGATAGCATCATCTCATTAAAGGAGATACACTTCTATGTCGAGGACCTGCAGGCTACCGGCTTTGTGTATCCTTTTGCCGGAAAGACCTATGTCATCACCGCCGCAGCTAAAGACGACTATGGTCTCAGTAAGCTGAAAACACTTCGTCTGGCGCTGGTGATTTGTTTTGCCATCGCCATCCTCCTTACCCTGCTCGCCGGGATACTGTTTTCCCGGAAAGCCCTCCAGCCTGTCTCCGAAATGGTGGAAAAAGTAGAAGAAATATCGGCCTCTCACCTTGACCTGAGAATCGACAGGGGCAATAGTAAAGACGAAATAGCCGAACTGGCCATTACCTTTAACAGCATGCTCGACAGGCTCGAAAATTCATTCGACGCCCAAAAGCAATTTGTTTCCAATATCTCTCACGAACTTCGGACGCCCCTGGCCGCCATCATTGCAGAATTGGAAATTTCCACCCTTAAAGCAAGAACAACCGATGAATACAAGGAAACCATCCACCTGATCCTGCAGGATACACGTAGACTGTCCAAGCTGTCCAATGACCTGCTCGACCTGGCAAAGGCCAGCTACGACCAGTCAGGTATCAACTTTAAAGAGCTTCGGCCGGACGAAGTATTACTGGACGCCCGCCAGCTTATTATACGATCGAATCCTGGCTATCGCGTCGACATCCTTTTCGCAAAAGAAATAGAAGAGGGCGATCTTATTGCTATCAAGGGAAATGAATATTTGTTGAAAGTGGCATTTTCCAACCTCATTGAGAATGCCTGTAAATTCTCCGCTAATAACCAATGTGCTATTTCCATCGGTTTCGAAGAGAAAAGCACGGTCCTACGATTCTCCGATTCTGGCATCGGCATACCCGCAAACGATGTTTCACACATTTTCACTCCCTTTTACCGGGGAGAGAATAAGCGATATGCACCCGGCAATGGCATCGGTCTGTCGCTTACCCAAAGGATCATCAACCTTCACCACGGGACCATTTCCGTTGATTCCCGGGTCGGAACAGGCACTACGTTCACGATTGCCCTTTTTCATGCCTGAGCGTAACCCCAATTCTCTACAGAATCTTCTAATTTTTTTCTAATAAATTTATAATTGCTCTCTAACGGACGACCCGCCTCCGGTGAGTTAATTTCACGCCATTATGAAGACGTGCTTTTACGGCGTGCTGCTGGCATGTCTTTTTCCTTTTTTGCTTCAGGCGCAGGATAACTATGAAATCCAGGTATATGGCTCGCAGACGGTTTCAAAGGGTAATACAATGGTGGAATTGCACAGCAATTTTACGTTCGACGGACAAAAATATTCCACGGAAGGCGTGAAGCCTACCAACCATGTTTTTCATGAGACCATAGAGATTACGCATGGGTGGAATTCCTGGTTCGAGACAGGGTTTTATTTTTTTAATGCGCTTGGCAACGATAACCGCACCAATTACGTAGGTAGCCATATACGACCCAGGGTCATGGCCCCGGCTTCCTGGAAATGGCCCGTAGGGGTCAGTCTTTCACTCGAAGGGGGCTATCAGAAAAGAGAGTACAGCGGGGATGACTGGAACCTGGAAATAAGACCTATCATAGATAAGCAGCTGGGAAAATTATACCTTTCCCTTAACCCGACCTTTGATAAATCTTTTCATGGCGTAAATAAAAACCTGGGGTATGTGTTCTCTCCAAATTTCAAGGCCGCGTATAATGTGACTAAAGTTATAGCCGGCGGATTCGAATACTACGGAGCTTTGGGGCCCCTGGACCATTTTCAGCCTTATCAAAGCCAGCAGCACCAGCTGTTTGCTGCAGCAGACCTGGATTGGTCGCCGCACTGGGAATTGAATTTTGGGTATGGCTGGGGCTTTACACAAAGTACCGACAACGCTATTGTTAAAATTATCCTCGGATATCGGTTTCATTAGATAGAAGTTTTATAATTAAAAAATTTGTTTTGACTACCAGCACCCTTCCGACCTTTAACGAAAAACACAGCCTTGGCATTCGCATCTGGCATTGGACCTTTTTCATCCTGCTGACCGCAACCATGATCACCGTCTTATTTGCATCCACCCTGTTTCGTACAGGGAACAATATCACGCTGGTTCAGGATCAGTTGCAACAAAACAAGCTCGTTGCTGATCAAAGCCAGGCAAGGGCTGTGGCTCATGCATTCAGCGACCGACTATGGGAGCTGCATACCTGGATCGGGTATTTTATCGTTATTTTCCTGCTGGGCAGGTTTATCCTGGAGATATTTCAGCCCGCGGATGAGAAATTGAGCATCAAGCTCAGGAAAGCATTGGGCTTTCAACTCCTGACGACGGAGCAAAAGAACGAACGGGTACATTACGTTCGCGTAAAATGGGGGTATATCCTGTTCTATGGCCTGATGCTGGTGATGGCTATCACCGGCCTCGGGCTGGCCTTCGAAGACGTGCCCTTTTTTAAAGATATGCGCGGTGCGTTGAAGCAAGTCCACAACCTAACCCAATACGGCATCTATGGGTTTGTCTTTTTTCACCTTACCGGAGTGATCATTGCGGATGTCGGTGGTTATCCGGGCCTCGTATCCGGCATGATAAATGGCAAAAAAAGGTTTTAACATAATACATATGCTCAAATACCTCTGTTTACTCTTCCTAACCCAGCCGGCCAATTCACCGCAATGGCATGTCAACATGCAGGAAGCCCGGCTGATAGCCCAAAAGGAACACCGCTATATCCTGCTTAACTTTTCAGGCAGCGACTGGTGCGGCCCCTGTATTATGCTTCGGAAGGAAATCTTTGACGATCCTGCTTTTTCGGCATTTGCCGATACGACATTGGTACTTGTCAACGCCGATTTCCCAAGAATGAAAAAAAACCAGCTGCCTAAAGAACAGCAACAACAAAACGATCATCTTGCCGACCAATATAACCCGCAGGGAAAATTTCCTCTCACCGTCCTGCTCAACGCCGAAGGAAAAGTATTAAGACAGTGGGAAGGAAACCCTTCGATCAAACCCGCAGAATTCAATATGCAGGTAAAAGCAGTTATTGATGCCGGGACAGCGCACTAAGGGAGCAGTTATGGAGCAACAGGTTTTTAAAAAGGCGATGAAGCTGATGGGCAACCATTTTGAACTGAGTGCTGTAGGAGAGGAAGAGGGTTGGGGAATGGAAAGGATCGAAGCCGGCGTACGGGAGATCCAGCGTATAGAACGACTTCTTACCACTTATGACGAAGCCAGCGAAACCAGCTTAATAAATTACAACGCGGGGTTATATCCTGTGCCGGTAAGTAAAGAGACTTTCGACCTTATCGAAAGGTCGATTCGCATTTCCCGGATCACCCAGGGAGCTTTTGATATTACTTATGGATCGGTAGACCGGCGGCTATGGAATTTCGATACGACCATGCAGCGCCTTCCCGATAAAGAGACCGCCCGGCAGATGGTGCGATTGATCAACTACCGGAATATTATCCTGGATCATATAAACACGACGGTGTTGCTAAAAGAAAAGGGAATGCGCATCGGATTTGGCGGAATCGGGAAAGGATATGCTGCAGAGCGGGCCAAAGCCGTGATGAAGGAAATGGGAGTGACAAGTGGCGTAGTCAATGCCTCCGGCGATCTGACAGCCTGGGGCCACCAACCGGATGGAAAACCCTGGACCATTGGCATCGTTAACCCCAATGCAGCCGGTCAGATATTCTCGTGGTTGAATGTTACGGATATGGCCCTGGCAACTTCAGGGAACTACGAGAAATATATCATTGTCGACGGAAAGAGATATTCGCACACCATAAACCCAAGGACGGGCTTGCCCGTCACGGGTATAAAAAGTGTGACCATCCTTTGTCCCAATGCAGAAATTGCCGACGCAATGGCAACACCCGTGATGATCATGGGAATCAGGGCGGGTCTCGACATGATCAACCAACTACAGGATATAGAAGCCATCCTCGTAGACGATGAAGATAAAGTATATACATCCGAGCATATTCATTTTTCTTAAACAGTTAACAATGAAAAGAGCAATTTTTCGGACAGGCTGCCTGGCTTTTTTTACCGCCGGGATGATGACGGCCTGTACCCCTGTAAAAGAATACCAGAAAAACCGGCTTAACGACTCGGAAATGAGCCTCTCCAGCCGGAAGGTCGAAAAGAATGAAAGTAATTTCCAGTCCTACAGGGAAGGCGCTTCCGGGGCCAATGGCGGAAAAACAGGTGGTGGATGCGGCTGTAATTAAATCAATCGGGAACAACACACATGAGAAAGATCTGTCTCACCGTCGTTGGTATGTACTTTATGCTCCTGCATGCATTTTCGCAGGTTACGGGGGACTCGACCGATTTCAAGCCCCGGAAACTGAAACTAGATGAGGTAAACCTCGTATCCAGCTACTATACCCAGAATGGAGACCATTCTTCCATCAGAGGCGGGATAGGTTCGGAAAAAGTTACTGACCTCGCCAACGGCCTCGAACTGAAATGGGTCGGATGGGACGTCCACCAGCGGAGGTCTGGGCATCGACTATCATACCGCTGCATCCCAGGCCTGGATATCAAAAACCGGCGCCTCCCGGCGAACAGATGGACTTCGTATATACCCCTCCCTGGACTGGACCCGTGAGAACGAACGCAAAGGCACTTCCTTTAGCCTGGGCGCTTACTATTCGAATGAATTCAATTATCAATCCATCGGACTTAGCGCCGGCGCCACCAAAAAAACGAAAAACAATGGCGAGTTCGGATTAAAGCTGAGTGGGTACTTCGACCAGGTGACACTTATCTTCCCCTCGGAATTCGAACCCGCAACTTTCGGTAGTGGCCTAGGCGGCCGGGATCATGCCAATTACGGCTCCAGCCCCCGTCAAACCTATACCGCTTCTTTCTCCTTTACCCAGGTCGTCAACTCGCGCCTGCAGGCTGCTTTCCTGCTGGACCTGGTCGAACAGCATGGATATCTCGGGCTCCCGTTCCACCGCGTATACTTTACCGACGCAACGGATTCGGTAGAAAAATTGCCTTCCAACCGCTTCAAGCTTCCCCTCGGCCTGAGGCTGAACTATTTCTTCGGCGACAAGGTGATCCTGCGCGGTTATTACCGGTATTACCTGGATGACTGGGGATTGCGTGCACATACTGCCAGCCTGGAGGTACCGGTGAAAATCACTCCATTTTTTTCTATCACCCCCTTCTACAGATACTACACACAGACGGCGGCAAAATATTTTGCCCCCTATGAGCAGCACCTGAAATCGGATACTTACTATACCAGCAATTATGCGCTGTCCGCCTTTTCGAGTAATTTCTTCGGTGCAGGCTTCAGGATCGCGCCGCCAAAAGGGATATTCGCGACGCACCTGAGCACCCTGGAGGTCCGTTACGGACATTATACCCAAACAACGGATTTAGGAGCCCATATCGTTTCATTGAACCTGCAGTTTAAGTAGAGAACCTGCAGTTTAAGAAGATATCGATTCGCCCTACCGGCAAACCGGACATGCCCTGTTTCAAAACCGGACAGTTCCGCCCCCATCGTTTAATCTAAAGCATTGATTTTTAGTGATATCGGCAATTGGCATTGCCTATGCTCCTAATCCGTTAGTTTTTCCTAAAAACCAGACTATGCTAAAAAACTATTTCAAGATTGCCTTCCGCAGTCTCTGGCGCCACAAGGCCTTTTCCCTCCTTAATATTATCGGCCTCGCCGTTGGCATGTCTGCCTTTTTCCTGATCTATCAATATGTCCGCTTTGAAACGAGCTACGACAAATTCAATACGAAACGCGATCGTATCTACCGACTGGTCACCGACCTGACATCGACTGCCGCCACCCAGCACTCGCCCAATACGTCTATGCCGATGGCCATTAACCTAAAAGCCGATTACCCGGAAGTCGCGGATATCGTCCGGCTAAATAGCTCCCATGTCTTGATAAAAAGAGGAGACGTCAGGTTTGAAGAAAACGGAACCGTATTCGCCGACTCTTCCCTCTTTTCCATATTCGATTTTCCCCTCATCGATGGAAATCCACAAACCGCACTGAGATCTCCCTTCAGCGTCGTCCTTTCACAGACCACCGCAAAAAAATACTTTGGCGATAGCAACCCCATGGGTCAGACGCTGCTTTTCTCCGACAGCGGCTTTAGCGCAACAGTCACCGGCATCATGAAGGATATTCCCGGGAACTCATCGATAAAAGCCGACATTTTCGTATCCATGTCAACCCGGAAAAGATTCCGGGACAGCCTGGATTATCGCTGGGGTAATTTTAGCATAACCTCTTATTTGCTGTTGAAATCCGGCGCCGACCCCAATGTTCTGCAGGCCAGGTTAAAACCATTTATGGAAAGACATATAGGTGAAAAATTAAAGGTGGCAAAACAGAACTATCTCTTATTCCTCGAAAAATTGAAAGACGTCTATTGGTCTTCCCGTGGAGGGTTTGTTTCCGGGAGTAAGAGTAATGTGTATATTTTTTCGATCATAGGACTATTCATCCTGCTCATTGCCTGTATCAACTTTGTCAATCTCACTACGGCCCGTGCCGCCGAACGCGCAAAAGAAGTCGGCATCCGCAAAGTAGTCGGCGCGGCCAGATTTCAACTCACCGGCCAGTTCCTGGGTGAGTCCATCGTGGTCTGCCTTGTCGCATTCGTTTTATCCCTGAGTCTTTGCAGCCTGGCCTTGCCGCTGTTCAACCAGCTCGCCGGCAAAACCATCAGCGCCGGTATCTTCACCCAGCCGGTTTATATTCTTACCCTGTTGTTCATCGCGCTGGTCATAGGCTTGCTGGCCGGCATATATCCTGCGCTCGTCCTCTCTTCTTTCAAACCCATCGCTTCCCTGAAAGGACGGTTCAGCACCAGCAGGAAGGGTCTTGTTCTTCGCAGAGGCCTGGTCATTGTCCAGTTCACCATTTCCATAAGTCTTATCATCGGAACGGCTGTAGTATATTCCGAATTGAACTATATGCGCAGCCGCGATCTTGGCTTCAGCAAGGAGCAGACATTGGTATTGGACACCCGCAACGATGTGCACAAAGTGGTCTTCCGGCAGGATATAACCCATCTGCCCAATGTGCAGTCCACCGCCTTTTCCGGCAGTATTCCCGGCGACGGTACCTACAGCGCTTATTCCCAGGTAGAGAACAACCGCGGGGAAATGCAGGTCGCCGACCTGGACCTCACCTATGTTGACTTTGGCTTTATGGAACAATACAAGATGAAACTGCTTGCCGGCCGCTTCTTCCGTCAGGATATCCCCACCGATACCACGCAGGCCATGATCCTCAACGAGAAGGCGGTAAAACTATTCGGGTATACTTCACCCGAAGCGGCGATAGGCCGGCGGTTTGGTCAATGGGGGAAAAAGGGCCAGATCATCGGCGTCATCAAAGACTATAACTTCAATGGCCTTCAGCAGGAGATCACACCCCTGAGCATTTGTATCGACTTCAAAGACTGTAGCTATCTTTCCGTAAAGGTCAATAACAATAATTTACCGGTTACCATTGCTACCATAAAGAAAAAATGGGATCAATTAGGTACGCCCCTTCCGCTGCGATATTTCTTCCTCGATGAGGCATTCAATAAGCAATACCAGTCTGAAGAGCGATTTGGAAACCTCTTTATCAATTTTGCCGCCCTCGCCATCTTTATCTCCTGTCTCGGACTGCTCGGGCTCTCCTCTTATAGTACCCTGCAGCGCACCAAAGAGGTCGGTGTTCGCCGGGTGATGGGCGCCAGTGTCAGCGGCATTGTCCGGTTATTGTCGGCGGATTTCCTGAAGCTTGTCGGCATCGCTTTTCTGATCGCCGTCCCCCTTGCCTGGTTTGTCATGGACAAATGGCTGCAGGACTTTGCTTACCGGATCACCATCGGCTGGTGGATATTTGTGGAGTCCGGGCTAGCCGCGCTTGTCATCGCCTTTGCTACCATCAGCTACCAGGCCATCAAAGCCGCCGTTGCCTCGCCGGTAAAAAGCCTCAGGTCGGAGTAGCCGCCCTGTCGTATCTTCGTAGGGATAACCTTTTTTATGCAAATAATACAAAGTATCCAGAATAGAATTTACGAGATCAGGGGTGAAAGAGTAATGCTGGACAGGGACTTGGCATCGTTGTACGAGACTGAAACTAAGGCACTTAACCTTGCAGTGAAACGCAATATTAAGCGTTTCCCAGAGGATTTCATGTTCCAGCTCACCAAAGAAGAATTCGATGCTTTGAGGTTTCAATTTGAAACCTTAGAAACAACCAGCCCTTTGAGGTTGCAAATTGAAACCTCAAAAGGGAGAGGCGGAACAAGATATTTACCATATGCCTTTACAGAACAAGGAGTTGCAATGCTAAGCGGTATACTCAACTCTGATAAAGCAATCAACATGAATATTGCTATTATGAGAGCCTTTGTAGAGGTAAGACGTATTATATTCAGGCAAAACGATTTAAAAGAGCAGCTGAAAGAAATAAAAGAAAGATTAGGCGAACATGACGCTCAACTAAATCATATCTATGATGCAATGGAAAACTTATTGGATGAAAAGGCCAGCCAACGGAAATGGGACGAAAGGGAGAGGATAGGGTTTAAAAAACGGTAAAAAACCTCCGGTCGGAGTGAGTGTTACGTGCGTCTACGGCTTCTTTTGCTCAAAAAAGAATACCCCTTTTTTATTCGCCACAATAATATCCGGCAGCCCATCCTTATTAATATCCTGCACCAGTACCTGCAATCCAACTCCCGAATCACTGTCAATCAAATGCGGTATCCATACCGGCGCCGCCCCGGGTTTATACTCAAACCAATACAAAACAGACGGCTCATATGCCCCCGGATCTTCTCCATTGTGCGCAAAATACCGTTTCCCCGTCACCAGATCGGCAAAGCCATCTCCATTTATGTCTGCCATGGCCAGCGCGTGGGACTCCGAAAAACCATTAAAAATAACGTGGTGAACCCATCCCGTGTCAACTTTTTCATGCCACCAGATCCCATAACGATGTGCGGAGGCGCTGATCAGATTGCCAACAGGCCCTTGCCCGGCGCCCTTTATATCCAGCGTATAGATCTGCGAACAATCTTCTCCTAAATCCGCCGGATGGAACACCCAGTTTGCTGTTTTAGGGTCCGAAGGACATTCCCACCATCCTTTGGTGATGACTACATCAGGCCTTCCGTCGCCATTCATATCGATCAGGCCAAGTCCATGTGTATACCGGTTTACTCCGGGAATATCTCCTTTGCCAATAATATATCTTGTCCAGGTGGTATCCCCCTTTACAGCCGGCGACTTCATCCAGATCATCTCTTTGGCTGCCGGGTCATTACACAATATATCCGGCCTGCCGTCTCCATCCACATCCACAAAGGCCGGCGACTCGTTGCCCGCATTTTTTAGAATAGCATGTTCGTGCCAATACCCCGGTTTATTTTGAGGGTTCTCGTACCATACCGCTTCCTCACCCGGCAGACTGATGCGGATCAGGTCGGGCCAACCGTCCTGGTTTATATCCATGCTAAAATCCAAAAAAGAATTGCTGAATTCGGTAGCCGGGGAATAATGTTTTGCCGCCGTAATCTCATGTCTTGTCCATTTCGGCGCCTCGAACCAATAAGCCCCCGCCAGAATATCCAGCTTCCCATCCTTGTTGACATCCCCGATCGCCACGCCCTCCGAAATAAAATCGGTGGTCAGCACATGTTTTGTAAACCGTGGGTCGATTGCCGGTAAGCCGGTCTTTTGCGCGAAGCCGGCCAATGCCCAAAAGCTTAATGCGGTCACTAACCTCAGCAGCCGCAGCGAAAATTTAGTTATCTCCATAAAGTAAAATAACGAATATTTCGCAGGTGCTAAATGTTAATGCGGGTTGACAAAAGGTCGAATATTAAAAATTTAATTATCTATAATGCTGACGAGGGGTATAAAAAAATTACGGGAATATTCAGCAATATTATTAATATGTAAATAATTTTAAATTTAAAAGTCCGGAAAACCCTTCCAATTGTCATCGTGAAAAATCCTCTAAATTCTTCCGATTCCCGATTCTTTTTTTAGCAAAGCCAACTCAAGCGATTTAAAAACACTACGCTAACAGGACTATAAATCATTATAAATTAAATAATTAAAGTTATAAATAAAATCTTATAAATATTATTTTTCGCTTGACGTAGCATTGCAGTAGGGCTTTTGTTGGAAAAAGTTTAGCACCGCGACTATTTTAGCGTTTGTTAACTGATTCATAATTCTTAATCTAACTGCTTGTTGTATGAAAGCAAAATTTCTGCTGCGTCTTCGTGCATTGCTATTCTTTCAGATTCTCTTTTTTACAGCCTCGGCCCAAAATCGTACCGTAACAGGTAACGTTAGTTCGAAGTCAGCCAATCAACCTCTTTCCGGTGCGACTGTTTCAGTCAAGGGGTCCAACACCGCAACGACGACAGACAATTCCGGTAATTTTACTCTTAGTGTCCCCGGACCTGCAAAGTTATTAGTCATCTCTTACATCGGAATGAGCAACCAGGAGATCGCCATTCCTGCTTCGGGTTCTATTTCAGTCCAACTGGAACAAACTGCTGCATCCAAACTGGATGAAGTCATTGTAGTTGGGTATGGTACGCAGAAAAAGAGCGTCGTCACCGGCGCCATCTCCGGTGTAAGGGCAGCTGACCTTGCAGAACAGCCCGTCGTTCGGGTCGAACAGTCCCTGCAAGGCCGTACCTCGGGTCTGACCATCGCCTCTCAATCCGGTCAGCCCGGATCCGCCGCCACCGTCCGCCTGAGAGGTTTCACCTCCTTTGGCAGCGGCGTCGGTAAGAACGATCCGCTGTGGGTAATAGACGGGGTTATCGTCGACGCCGGCGGTATCGGTTATCTTAACCAGGACGATATCGAATCTATTGAAGTATTAAAAGATGCCGCATCCGCCGCCATCTATGGTACCCGGGCCGCTTCCGGCGTAATCCTGATCACCACTAAAAAAGGTAAGGCCGGAAATATCCGGATCAACTATAGTGGTTACTATGGCACCCAGGCGCCTGCAAAAAAACTCGATCTTTTAAATGCCCAGCAGTATGCTACGCTGAGAAACCAGGCCGCAGTCGCGGTAGGTAATGCTCCCGTGTTTGCCGATCCGGCTTCTATGGGTGGAGGTACTGACTGGCAGAAACAGATCTTCAACTACAGCGCGCCCAAAACAAACCATGAGCTCAGCATCAGCGGCGGTAACGAGAAGTCAACCTACTTTACTTCTTTTGGTTACAGCGATTTCCAGGGGATCATTGCGACTCCCATCTCCAGGTGGAAACGGTTGAACTATAGGATAAACACCAATTTCAAACCGGCTAAATGGATCAGCTTCGGTGAGAATTTAGGCTATGAATACGGTAAGAGTAAAGGAGTCGGGGATGTGAACCGGGAGTTTGGCGGTGTAGTAAGCTCTGCCATCAACCTCGATCCTATCACCCCGGCGATAGTTACGGACTCCGTAGCACAAAAGCTTTTTATTCCCCAGACGGCCGCCCAGATCGCCGCTGCAACCCGCACACCTTCCGGTCAGTATTATGGTATATCTCCCTATGTCGGACAGGAAATGAAAAACCCGTTGGCCTATATCCAAAATCACCTGGGCAACTATAACTGGGAACACAACATTATAGGAAATGCCTATGTTGATATCTCGCCCGTAAAAGGACTGGTCATCCATTCCACCTTAGGTACAAAGATGGCCTTCTACGGCTATGAATCTTTTACCCCCATTGCTTTCTACAACACCTCAACGTCGATCAACCAATCCAATCTTACCCGAAACCAGAATTGGGTGATGAACTGGAATGTTGAAAATACTGTTTCGTATAACCGGGCCTTTGACAGGCACAACGTTACCTTACTCGGCGGATGGGGCGAATACAAGGATGGTAATACCAGGGGTTCAACCATTTCTTACAACAATATCCCGGCAAAGACCTTTGACCAGGCTTCTTTCCTATATAGTGCGCTCCCGGCCGACCGGCAGAACAGCAGCGGCTCTGACGGTACCGATCACCGCATCAATTCGCTGTTCTCCCGTTTGCAATACAACTATGCTGAAAAATACCTGCTGACCGCGCTGGTCAGAAGGGATGGCTCTTCGCGTTTTGGCGGCAACAACAAATTCGGCTATTTCCCTTCCGCGTCGGTTGGCTGGGTGCCCACCAACGAAAGCTTCTTCCCCCAGAACAATGTACTTACTAACCTGAAGATCCGGGCAAGTTATGGTATTACGGGAAGCGACGGCGGGATAGGCGATTTTGCTTTTATTCCGACAGTAGACGCAGGCGGCCAGCGTAACTATTCTTTTGGTACGGCCGGTAATGTAAACATCGGTTATAGCCCCCCCTCTCCTGCTAACCCTGATCTGAAATGGGAACAAACCAGCCAGACCGACATCGGGTTTGACGCCATCCTGTTTAATTCCCTTACTTTAACCGTCGATGTCTATAAGAAGAAAACGACCGGTATCCTGCAATATCCGGCGATCCCCGGTTATGTAGGTTATGGCAGCTTTGCCCAGAACTTCGATGACATGGAAAATAAAGGTCTGGAGATCGAAGCCGGATACAGAAAGAAACTGGGTGAGTTTACCCTGGGTGTGAATGGTAATATCTCCTTCTATCAAAATAAGGTTACCAAAATGTTCCCGGGCCAGGCTTACTTCGAAGACAACAGCGCTACTTTCCAGACAATGGGTAATATATCCCGTACGCAGTTAGGGCAGGCTTATCAGCGTTATTTCGGGTATAAATCACTCGGCATTTTCCAAACCCAGGCCGAAGTCGACGGCTATGTGGGCGCCGACAAAGTCACCAAATTGCAGCCTGGAGCACAACCCGGTGATCTTAAGATCGCCAATCTGCAAAATGATAATATCATCGATGCCAATGACCGCACTTATCTTGGCAATCCCAACCCGACCGTCAGTTATGGTCTGACTATCAACCTGGCCTATAAAAACTTTGACTTCATTGCCTTCGGCAGCGGATCGGGCGGTAACCAGATCTTCCAGGGTTTGAGAAGATTGGACATTAATACTGCCAATTATCAAACGAAGTACCTGAATGCCTGGACGTCTACCAACACCGGCGCCAGCCTGCCCAGGATAGCGGCTGCCGATCCCGGTAAAAGCTACTCCAGGTTCACAAGTCTTTATCTCGAAAGCGGTAACTTCTTTAAGTTAAGAACCCTTCAAATAGGATACAACCTTCCCAAGACCATGCTCAACAAATGGGGCTGTCAGAGATTACGCGTATATGCGCTCAGCGAAAACCTGCTTACCATCACAAAATATACGGGTTACGATCCGGAGATCGGTATCAGCCCCAACGCAGGCGGCGGCGCACAGTTCGGTATCGATAAAGGCGTGTATGTTCCCGCTCGTTCGTTCCTCGTGGGTCTGAATGTTGGATTTTAATTTTAATAAGTCAAATCAATTGCAATATGAAAAATAAGAATTTTGTTTACATAACAGCACTTGCCCTGGGCACCCAGCTGCTGGGCGCTTGTAAAAAAGAGCTGAACGTGAATCCGCAAAGTCGTATTAACCTCAACCAGTACTATAAAACGCCGGCCGACGCCTTTGCGGCCCTGGTAGCCGTCTATGATCGTTTTGGCTTTCAAACCGGCGGGCTGTATGATAAACTCGCTGTCATGGATGTTGCCGGTGGCGACCAGGTTGCCGGCGGGGGCAGTGCCGGGGACATCAACGACCTGCAGGTAATGCAGAATTTTTCCCTGAGCTCTACCTCGGGTCCGGAGGGTTATCTCTGGAACAGAGGATATGCCGGTATCTACCGCGCCAATGTCCTGCTCTCCCAGCTTGACAACTGCGGCCTGGATGCCGCCACCAAGGCCAGGTATACCGCCGAGCTCAAGGCAATGCGCGGAGCCTTCTATTTTGACCTGGTTAATTTCTTTAAAAATGTTCCCCTGATCACGGGTATCGTACCTGTCGACAGCCTTTATAACGTCGTACAGGCTCCGCCTGCTGCCGTCTGGGCCTATGCAGAAAAAGACCTCAACGACGCTATCCCGGCTTTGCCCCAGACTGTACCGGTAGCCACAGAAGGCGGCCGGATGACACAAGGCGGCGCTAAGGCGATCTTAGGTAAGATGTTATTGTACGAGAAGAAATGGCAGGCGGCTGCAGACATACTGAAGGATGTCAATGGCCCGAATCCCGGCTCATCTCCTTCGGTCTATGGCTATTCGCTGTTGCCTAATTATGCCGATCTGTGGAAATCAAAAAATAAGTTCAATTCAGAATCGGTAGTGGAATACGCCCATAGTTCGCTGTCCAACGGAGGCTGGAGCGATGCCGGCGCCAGCGAAGGGAACCTGATCTGTATCATCACTGGCCCGCGCGGCTACTCCCAGCTGAAACCATCGGCGCCTGACTATTTCTCCGGTTATAGCTTCCTCATGTTTACGAAGGACTTCGCCTCGACCATGCACGGAGACCCGCGGTATCCCTCGACCGTTGCCGACCTTGACAGTCTTGTGCAAGCCGGCGTTGCCAGCTACAACGCATCGCAGGCTTACAAAAACACGGGGGTTTACCTGGGCAAATACATCGGCCGGGTAGCCGATAAGGCCGCCAATACGCCGGAGCTCAACTTTGGCCAGGACGAATACGAGATCCGTTTGGCCGATACCTACCTGATGGAGGCCGAAGCGCTGATGAATGCCGGCGCAGACCTCAGCACCAGCGGCAGGGCCTATCAGCTGCTCAATGCGGTGAGGACCCGCGTCGGACTGGGCCCCGTAGCTGTCACCCAGGATAACCTGGAGTATGAAAGAAGAATGGAGCTCGCAGGCGAAGGACTTCGCTTTCCCGACCTCGTACGCTGGGGTAAGGCGGCCACCGTGCTGGCTTCCAGGAGCTTCATCGCCGGAAGAAACGAGATCTTCCCCATACCACAATCGGAGCTCAACAATACCAAGCTCAACCAAAGTAAGGAGTGGGGCGGTACACAATAAAATTCCAGCTTTTGTAGATCAGGGAGCGGGTACTCCACCGCTTTCTGGTCTACATTTTTTATAGCCATGAAGTACCTTAAAATTACCCTTGTTCCCGGCTTGCTCGCCGTATTGACTATCTTTTTCTCACAATGCCTTCAAAGTAATTCGACCGGGACCCTGCGGGGTGACCAATACGCCGGCTCAAAAGCATGCGCGAATTGCCACCGGGGCATATCCGGCTCCTACGCACATAACAACCATTTTTCGACATCCTCGGAAGCGGGTAACGACCGCCTCAAAAAATTAATTATCCCTTCCAACAACCGGTTTTATTTTAAGGACTCCAGTTATATCCGTATCGAAGAAAATGGGAATGCCCTTTTTCAGTCCTATTTTATAGCCGGAAAAAAAAATACTTCCGAAAAGTTCGATATAGTTTTCGGCTCCGGAGAAAAAGCGCAAACCTATGCCTATTGGCGGGAGAATCAATTGTTCGAACTTCCTCTCACATACTATACCCATTTGAATAGCTGGACCAATAGCCCGGGTTTTTCCGCCAGGCAAGCCTACTACGGGCGGGTCATCACCAGCCGCTGTTTCGAATGCCATGCCTCTTATGTAAATAAAGAGTTTGTAAAATCAGGCGCCCTGGCTATAAGCGAGACCCTGGATAAAAATTCCATCATTTATGGAATTGACTGCGAACGATGTCATGGACCCGCAGCCAGCCACGTAAAATTTCAACAGGATAACCCCACCGTTAAAACAAGCCAATACATTACCCCCATAAGATCTCTAACCCGCCGGCAACAGCTGGATATTTGCGCGACCTGCCATTCCGGGAACGACCAGTCAACGTTACGATCCCTTTTTTCTTTTACTCCCGGGGATACCTTGTCTCACTTTTATTTTCCCGAATTTGCATCGGATAACCATGAACCTGACGTACATGGCAAGCAGCTGCAGCTGCTTAAAGCAAGCCTTTGCTTTCAAAAGACGGATATGACCTGTACTTCCTGCCATGCCCCCCATGAACCGGAAAAAAATAAGATCGATGCCTTTATTGCAAAATGCATGGATTGCCACCGGAATTCTACCCACGCCCTAAATGTTTTAAAAGACAACGAGCAAAAGAAACGGGATTTTAATTTGGCGGGTTTAAACTGTGTAGACTGCCATATGCCATTACAAATATCAAAAACCATATACTTTAATAATGGGATAGAATCAAAAAATATCCCGTACTTTATAAGGACACATAAAATTGCTATATATAAATAGCTATAACTTCATTCACTAGCATGAAGCAACGATTGTTAATCATATTATTTTCGCTGTTTGCCACTACGCATGTCCTTTCCCAGAATAACATCTTAATTCCGGAGATCATCAACTTTTCAAAAAAAGCCTATGAATCCGGCAATCAAAACAGGGCCCTTGGCCAGGATAAGAGAGGGCTGCTTTATTTTGCCAATGACGATGGCTTATTGGTTTTCGATGGCACCTACTGGAAAACCTATCCATTGCCGAATGGCAGTATAGTCCGGTCGCTGACGGTCGTAGACGACCGGATCTATGTCGGCGGTCAACAGGAAATAGGGTATTTCTTTTTTGATGCAAAAGGAGTCTTGTCCTACCAGTCCCTGAAATACCTGATCCCACCCGGCGAAACGGAGTTTAGCGACGTGTGGAACGTTGTGCCTTTCCAAAACGACGTCTTTTTCCGGTCGAACAAACGCATTTTCAGATATCACGATGGCCGGATCACTGCTTTTAAAAGTATAAACTGGGGATTTCTTGGAGTAAACAGGGGATTACTGATAGCCCAGGAATACGGCAAGGGCCTGGTGCTGTTTAAAGACGGCGGCTGGTTGCCTCTCAACACCCAATACGATTTTTCAAAAGACAAGGTTTCACTACGATCCGTCAGTGACTTTGGGGCCCATAAAACTTTGGTAACTACTTTAAAATCGGGAATCTATATTATTGATGGCGCCGAAGTAGATAAATTTGAGTCTCCCGCAATAGCTGCCATTACCTCCGAGATCATACATTCCGCCTGTACGATCGACAGCACGCAGATCGCCATCGCTACACGGTTGGGTGGGTACTATGTCATCAATACCAATGGAGAAATATTGCAGCATGTAACCAAAGAGGAGGGGCTTCAATCCAATACGGTTAATGCCGTTTTTGCAGACAAAGAAAAGAACATCTGGCTGGGCCTGAATAATGGAATAGACCTTGTCATATACAATAGCGCCATCAATCTCATCAATCCAAACCACGACAACAAAAACCCCGGTTATTCGGCCGCCATATACGATAACCGATTATACATCGGGACGGGCATCGGACTGTATAGCATACCTGTACAGCCAAACAACGAGCTCAACGGGCTCCAGGGGAATTTCAACCCGGTTAACAACGGCAATGGCCTTGTATGGGGTCTTTCCGTAGTGAACGACCAGCTCCTGGTAGGGCGCAATGATGGCGCATACGTCGTCCATAATAATACCTGCACCACATTGGATTCCTCCACCGGGTTTTGGTTTTTTCAGCCGCTTACTGCCCAACGGCCCTGCCCGCGTATCATAGCCGGCACCTACAATGGCATTAACGTATATAATTATAGCGCGGGTAAGTTCGTCAATCCCAAATTCCATACTTTTTTCGAATCGGCAAAATATACCGTGGTACAGGGCAATGATATATGGGTGGTACATCCATACCAGGGTTTATACAAGATCAGCTTTAACGACAGCGGCGGGCCCGTTAATAAGCCCTATAATGACATTCATCATATTTTGTCTTCCGGCCACAATTATCTTTTTAAGATACATGACAGGATCGTACTGGTTACAAGGAAGGGAATCTTTGAGTATGATGGGGCTACCGGCGATTTTAAAGAATCTGTTTTCTTAAAGCAATTATTCGGTTCTGCCTTTATTTCTTATTTAAGGGAAGACATCCAGGGCAATATCTGGTTTGTAGAAAACAAGAAACCCGGTGTTATAGACATGTCTTCGCCCGGAAACCCCATCAGGATCTATTTTTCCGAGCTTAACAATCGTGTCCTGGGAAATGACGAGGAGTTTATATACCCCATCAATAAGAATAATGTTTTAATATCGAGTGAAACAGGCTTCTATCACCTCAACTACGAAAAGTACAGGGCGGCCAACCATGACCTGAGGGTATTGTTACGCTCGATAACCGCCTTTCATAAAAGAGATAGCACCCTGTTCGGCGGTTACCTCCTCCAAAAAGATTCTGCGTTGACGGGAGATGTATTCAAGGTTAAAGACAAGATCGGCTATAAATGGAACTCCATTCATTTTGAGTTTTCCTCCCCTTATTTTGGTGGAACGGTAGAGTATGACTGCCGGTTAAAAGGCTACGAAAAAGAATGGTCTTCGTGGTCAAAAAAGACCGAAAGATCCTATACCAACTTACCGGCAGGAGATTATGTATTTGAGGTGAGAGCAAGGAATAATGCCGGCCGTTTCTCTTCTGTAAGCCGGTTTGTATTTACGATCTCACCGCCCTGGTATAACACTTTAACCGCCTGGTTTCTTTATATTGCCCTGGTTATAGCAGGCATGTATTTCTTTTATAAAAGGCAGCAACGGAAATACCTCATTCAACACGCCAACCGGTTAAAAAAACAACGAGAAAAGTTTGAAGAAGAACAAGGACGCCTCCGGGACCTGCACCAGCTGGAGATCGAAAAGAGTGAAAATGAGATCATCCGGTTAAAGAATATCAAACTCCAGACAGAGGTCGAACACAACAATGCGGTGCTGGCTTCCAATACCATGAACCTGTTGCAAAAACGAGAGCTGCTGAATAAGATAAAAGACGAAATTCTGGCTGTGCAGGAAGAGACCGAGCCGGAAAAGAGAACAAAAAATATCCGCCGGATCATCAAGATCATCAATGAGCAATTGGAGATAAACGACGATTGGGAGCGCTTCTCGCTTTACTTTGATAAGTCCAATAATGATTTCCTGAAGATATTGAAAGAAAATTTCCCCTTGCTTACACCTGCCGACCTCAAGCTCAGTGCTTATCTCCGGCTCAATCTCTCTACTAAAGCAATCGCCGATCTGCTGAATCTCTCCATCCGGGGGGTGGAAAGCAGCAGGTACCGGTTGCGGAAAAAGCTATCTATATCGAATGATATTTCTTTATCCGACTTTTTGGGATCGATAGGAGATGTAAATTCAACACATGTATAATTTATTTCACTTAATTAAACTCGTCGCCGTGAAGAACTGTTTGTCCTTTTTAGCCTTTGTTTTACTTTCTACTCTGTCTTTTGCGCAAAACCCCTCCGGTTTTTTGCGGGCAAAAGGCAAATTAATTGTCGACGGCAGCGGCCAGACATTTATCCTGCGGGGAATGGGAATGGGCGGGTGGATGTTACAGGAAAGTTATATGTTTCGCCTGAACGGCATTGGCCAGCAGTATAAGATAAAACAAAAGATCGCAGACCTGGTCGGAGATGAAAAAACGGCCCAATTTTACGATGCCTGGCTGAATAGCCATACTACTAAGGCCGATATTGATTCCTTAGCTGCCTGGGGTTTTAATTCGATACGGCTGCCCATGCACTACAAATTGTATACCCTACCCGTAGAGGCTGAGCCCATACCCGGGCAAAACACCTGGCTGCAGAAGGGGTTTGACATGACCGATAGTTTATTGGCCTGGTGTAAAGCCAACCACATGTACCTCATTCTGGACCTTCATGCTGCGCCTGGCGGTCAGGGAAACGACCTGAATATTTCAGACCGGGACCCCTCCAAACCCTCTCTATGGGAAAGCGAAGCCAATCAGCAGAAGACCATCGCCTTATGGCAAAAACTGGCGCAGCGTTATGCAGGCGACCCTTCGATCGGCGGATATGATATCATTAACGAACCTAACTGGGGATTCGAGGATCCGAAAGACGTACGCGGCACAACGGAAAAATCGAATAAGCCCTTACTTACGCTTATGATGCAGATTACATCGGCTATCCGGCAGGTGGACCCGACGCATATCATCATTATTGAGGGCAATGGCTTTGGGAACAACTATAACGGCATCTTTCCGCTTTGGGACAACAACATGGTGCTTAGCTTTCATAAATATGGAAACTTTAATACCGAGGCCTCGATACAGAATTTTCTCGACTGGCAGAATAAAAACGATGTGCCCCTTTGGCTGGGCGAGTCTGGCGAGAACTCAAACACCTGGTTTACGGAAGCCATCCAATTGGCAGAATCACACAACATTGGCTGGTGCTGGTGGCAGTTGAAAAAAATGGGTGTCAACAATCCACTTGAGATAAAGCTGACCCCGTCTTATCAAATGCTGCTGAACTACTGGCTTAAAAACGGGCCCAAACCCTCTCCCGACGAAGCACAGGCTGCATTGAACGAATGGCTGGAAAACATAAAGATCCAGCATAATATCTACCATAAAGACGTCACCGATGCCATGTTCAGACAGGTCAGTTCCGTTCAGACGATTCCATTCGCCCTGCGCACAATAACAAATGGTCTTATAATAAAAGCCGTCGATTATGACCTTGGCCGGGAAGGGTATGCCTATAAGGACAACGACACCGCCCGTTATCAATATGCATCTCCCTCGGCGCCTTCCGCAGGCAACCGGGGCTGGTCCTACCGGAATGATGGTGTAGATATTCAGGCCCAATCGCCCTCACCGGCCCAAGCCCCAGGGATAGACCCCAACTATCACATTTTTAGTATCGAAGATGGAGAGTGGTTACAATATACCGTTACTGCTGCCGATCGCGGTAAATACACCATTTTCCTTACTATTTCAGCCGCTGACAACGGCGGCCGGCTCTCCCTGTTGTGTAATAACAAACCCTTAGCCCAAAATATTTCCGTCCCTAATACCGGCGGCCTTGCAAATTGGCAAGTTATCGAATTGAAAAACATCAGTCTACCAAAAGGAACCAATCAATTGCGAATAGTTGCTGATAAAGGCGGGTTTAACTTCAGCCAGATGCAGTTTGTCAAATGATTTTGTTTTTTTGCGGGCATTTCTTACATTGTGTCATAATAACATAATGACGATATGCTTGCTAAAAAATTTCTGCCTGCCGTTTTCCCGGCCAACGTCCCTGTCGCCCTCCTGCTGGCCCTTGCCGCACTGGGGGAGCTTTCCTGCCAACAGGGTACCGGCAAAAACCGGAACTCCGAAGCCGGGTCATCGACCCTGACCACCACTGATGGATATAGCTATAAAGATCTGAACAAGAACGGGAAGCTGGATGTCTATGAAGACGGCCGGCAGCCGGTATCCGTCCGGGTGAATGATCTGCTGCGACAGATGTCCCTGGAAGAAAAAGCCGGTATGCTATTCATCAACGGAGCGCGTGTCAACGACGACGGATCGATCGAAGACAAGCCTGCTACGGGGATGTTCGCCTTTGCACCCAACGCCCTCAATCTGGTAAAGCAAAAGAAAATGAACCATTTCAATCTTTGGGCCGTACCCTCTCCGGAGGCCCTGGCGAAGTGGTACAACAGCATGCAGCGATACATCCGGGACTCGACGCGACTGGGCATTCCCATGACGGTCGCTTCCGACCCGCGGAACCATTTCAGCAACAACATCTTTGCCATGTCGGCCAATTCTTTTTCCCAATGGTGCGAGCCGCTGGGGCTGGGCGCCATCGGAGACGACAGCCTGACGCGGCAGTTTGCGGATGTTTCCCGCCGGGAATACCTCGCCGTGGGCATACGGGAAGCACTGCATCCCCAGGTGGACCTGGCTACGGAACCCCGCTGGGCCCGTATCAGCGGCACTTTCGGGGAAGACGCCGGGTTGACAGCCCGGATGGCAAAAGCCTATATCCTGGGCTACCAGGGGGAGAAGCTGGACTCGGGCAGTGTAGCCACTATGACCAAACATTTTTCCGGCGGCGGCCCGCAAAAGGAAGGGCTGGACCCGCATTTTCCTTTCCAGAAAGGGCAGGTTTACCCGGGTAAGAACTTCAAGTATCACCTGAAGCCATTCGAGGCCGCCTTTGCTGCGCACACGGCTGCCATCATGCCTTATTATGGCGTGCCGATGGGCCAGACCAGCGAGAATGTTGGCTTTTCCTTTAACAAGGATATCATCACCGGCCTGTTGCGGAACACCTATCATTTTGACGGAGTGGTATGCACGGACTGGGGCCTGGTCACCGATGCCAATTTCGGGGGCGTGATCTGGCCGGCCCGGGCCTGGGGGGTCGAGCAGCTGTCGGGGGAAGACCGTGTCAAAAAAATCATCGATGCCGGTGTAGACCAGTTTGGCGGTGAGAATTGCCCGGAGCTGGTCCTGCAACTGGTGAAGGCGGGCCGTATCACGGAAGCGCGTTTAGATACCAGCGTTGGAAGGTTATTGCGCCAGAAATTCGAGCTGGGGCTTTTCGATAATCCGTATGTCGATACGTCGAAAGTCGGACAGGTCCTGGGTAATCCCGCCTCCATCAAAGCCGGCGAAGCCTCTCAGCGCAGGGCCATGACCCTTCTGAAGAACAAGGACAAAGTCCTGCCCCTGACCCCCGGCCGGCTAAAAATCTATGTACGGAATGTCGATCCGAAAATAGCCGCCTTGTATGGTACCGTGGTCGATCAGCCGGAGAAGGCCGATATCGCCATCCTGCGCCTGAAAACACCTTTCTATCCGGTGAAAACACCGATCCCTATCGCACGTCTCTTCCATCATGGCGACCTGGACTTCAAAGGAAAGCAGAAAGACAGCATTCTGCAATTGTTGAATACCGTCCCGACGATCGTGGATATTTACCTCGACCGCGCTGCCGTCATTCCCGAGATAAGTGCGAAGGCAAAAGGGCTGCTGGCAGACTTCGGCGCGAGCGATGCGGCAGTGCTGGATGTCATCTTCGGCAAAGACAAACCGGGAGGGCATCTTCCGATTGAATTGCCTTCTTCCATGGCGGCGGTCCGTGCACAAAAAGAAGATCTGCCCTATGACAGCAGAGAACCCTTGTATAAGTTTGGATATGGGTTGAGCTATTGACCCCCCTTCCTTACTTTAATATCAATACCGGCATCTGCCCGTTAATCGATAAATGCTGTGAAATGCTCTTATGGGTCATGGAATAAAAGAAGCTATGCTTTCCTGGAAGCGCGATGATCATGTCTACGCCCTTATCCTCCGCAAAATTCAATATACCGGAAAGGATATCCGGATCATCCGAGTAATACAGCTCATGCGTGATATTTTTCAGGTAGCTGTCGAGGCTTTGCTCCACCTCCCGGAATTTTTCATCGGGCTCGGCGCGTCGAAGGGCCGGGTCCACATTCAGTACCAGTATTTTCGTTTTAAGCCAGAGGTCGGCATCCTGAAGGGTCTTCAACGGCGCCAGGTTTGCCAGGTTTTTGAAATCACAGGGCAATAGCACCTTGCTGACACCGGAATAATGTTTGTCCACCGGAATGATAAGCACGGGCACGGGGCTGACCTTGGCAAGGCGGATCACCTGTTCCCCGATATCACTTTCCCTGCTGTTTTCTTTGGTATTGGCGCCAAGGATCAGCAGGATAGCTTCTTTTTCGGCTATTTCTTTGAGTAAAGCCCTTAATAAAGGCAGACTGCTGCAGACCGGCTCGACACTTACCCCCGGACCCGTAATTTGTAAAGTTTGCTGTTTCAGCGTTTCAAGCCGCTGTTTTAATTCCGCCCTTTTTTCCCGGATCTCCTGCTCTCCTACCTGTACGAGTTCGGGAGAAGGTAATATCTGTTCGTAAATGGAAACATAGTAGCTATTGAGCAGCACGATGCGGCCTATTTCGTATTCAGGTGATTTGGCCAGGTCAGCAGCATATCGGACGGCATTGATTGAAGCTGCGGAAAAATCGACGGGGACAATAATCGTTTTCATGTTGAGGGGTTATGTTAAATGTCTTAATCGCAGATTTTGATTCATTTTTTCAACCAGCTTCAGGCAAACACCGATCTCTTTCGCACTTATACCACTTGCCACCTGATTGTATATCTCAATTACCCACGGATACAGCTTTTTTCGCAGCTGAGACCCGCTCTTAGTCAGGTAGATCAGTCTGTTACGCCGGTCCCGCTCGTCCTCCACCCTCCTGACCAGGGACCTTTTCACCAGTTGATTGATCAAATGGGTAATGCTGGATTTATCCTTGATAGTAATGTCCGCTATCTCCTGCTGATTAATACCATCCTTTCTCCACAAACAGGCCATAATCTCCAGCATCTCAAAACTGATGCCCGGTCCATGCTCCTTTATCTTTGCTTCGATGAAATAACTGATGTGGTTTCTCATCTCGGTCATCGATCGCCCAAGTTGCAGGGCTAGTTCCGCTGTAGAGTTGGAGGACATGTCCGCAAGTATTTCTTATAATAACATCCGGGAGGGAAATTAGTTTAATTACAAACTAATTAAAGACCTTTTGCAATCAATCCATCGGGGTTCAGTGGGACGCTATAATGGTTTAGCGGCCGGTTTTCGCCAGCTTATAAAGCTCCCGGTTCAGCCACCGGGTCACAATTCCCGGCGTGCCTCCGCCAATCATCCTGTTGTCAATGCCAATTACCGGCACCACATGCTTCGTAGTGCTGGTAATAAACGCTTCTTTTGCGGTCTGCAGCTCTTCCAGCACGAGGTCTCGTTCCTCCGTTTTGAATTGCTGCCTTGCCACTTCCAGCACTTTCATCCGGGTAATGCCTTTGAGGATATGCCGGGCGGGAGTTACGACAATATTGTCCGCCGTGACGATAAAGAAGTTCGAACGGGGGCATTCCGCAATTATTCCGTCCGGATGGTCTATCCCGTCCTGGTGGCTTATCCCGCCCCGGTGATAAAGGACGTCGTCTGCTCCGTTTTCCCGGATATAAGGTTGAAGCCAGATGGCCATCAGGTAATCGATGGTCTTTACATCCGGCATCTGGCGTTGGTGCGGGTAAGTAACCAGGCTAATGCTTTTTTGCAATTCTTCTGTAATAGGCGCCGGCAGCGGCTGTTGGGTGATAATGAGATTTGGCCTGGCCAGGCTGTACCCGTCCGGTGAGTACCCGCCGGTCAGCGTCAACCGGATTCCCGAATCCGGGATATCATTTTTCTGCTGCAGGGTATGCAGGATCGCGCGAAGCTCGTCCCTGGTCTTGCCTGGCTCCAGCCGAAGCTGTCCGGCCGAATGAAAGAAACGATCCAGGTGATCTTCCAAAAAAACAGGCTTGTCGTCCAGCGTTTTAAAAAAGTCAAAAATGCCATACCCTCTTTGGATCGACAAATCGCTGATCAATATAGCGGCCTGGCTGGCTGGCACAAACTTATCCCGGACGAATACAAAAGGTTCATTCACGTTCAAACTATTTAAGACGATAGTGTTTGATGCGGTAAATTAAAGAATTTGTTTAAGAGCAACGAAAACCTAAATTTAGTCGTATTGAAGATATATGAGAAAAATCTGTCTTACCGTTGTGGGTTTGTATGTCATGTTCCTTCATGCTTTTTCACAGGTTTCGACTAAAGACAGCGCTGCTTATACGCCCAGGAAACTAAAACTGGACGAGGTGAACCTGGTTTCCAGTTATTATAACCAGGCGTCAGACAAGTCTTCCGTTATGGGAGGCAGGACGGATAACAAAGGCATCGGCGATGTAACCGACCTGGCCAATGGGATCGACATAAAATTCGTGGGTTGGGATGGGAAAAAGAGGAAAAATACGCTGACCGCAGGACTGGGCATCGATTATCATACAGCGGCTTCCCAGGCCTACGTCGATTCCAACGGACATGCGCGTAACTACGGGACGAGGACCTATCCTACCCTCGATTGGACCATCGAAAACGAAAAAAAAGGAAAAGAATTCGGGCTGGGGGCTTATTATTCTACAGAGCGCAATTACTACCATTCCATCGGGCTCAATACTTCCTTATCGAAAAAAAATCGCAGGAACGGCGAATTCTATGTTAAGCTGACCGGTTTTTTCGATCAGATAAAAATGATAAGGCCATCTGAATTTATTCCCGCCGACACGGTAAAAAGTGTGCCGGGTGTCGACAGCATTGTCTACGTTACAACGGCCAGCGGACGGGTACAGGCCCTGAGTTATACCACCGGCCAGGTCGTAGGGAACTCTTCCGGTACAAATATCCCTTCCCGTGCCCGGGATACCTATACGGCATCCTTTTCCTTTTCCCAGGTCATCAATACGCGTTTACAGGGCAGCATCGCCATGGACCTGGTCTATCAAAGCGGTTACCTGGGTCTGCCCTTTCACCGGGTGTATTTGAATACAGGAAAAGATACCATCGAAAACCTGCCTTCGCAACGATTTAAGCTGCCCATCGGCTTAAGGCTGAACTACTTTTTGGGGGATAAAATCGTCCTGCGCGGGTATTACCGTTTTTATGCGGACAACTGGGGCATGGTTTCCCATACGGTCAGCCTGGAGGCGCCTGTAAAAATTACGCCTTTCTTTTCCGTCTCTCCTTTCTACCGCTACTATGTGCAGACCGGGGTGAATTATTTTGCTCCTTATGAAAAACATACGATCAGCGATCAATACTATACCAGCAATTATGCCCTTGCTTCTTTTTCCAGCCAATTCTTCGGTACAGGGGTCCGCATCGCACCCCCTAAGGGTATCTGGGGAAAGCTGAATACCCTGGAGATCAGGTATGGACATTATATCCAGACCACCGACCTGACATCGGATATTGTTTCGCTTAACCTGAAATTCAGGTAAGCAGACGTTGTGCTGCCTAAGCCAGTGTTCCTAAAATTTTAGCTCACCCAAATCTTCCATTGATCGTTTTTTGCGACCGATTGCATATTTATTCAGCCAAAAGAGAGGTCTTTCGGCTATTTTGCGTTTAACGATTGCCAGCCGTGAAGAAACCGGTGCCCCGTCACCGGTATGCATTTGCGAACCAACAAACAGCTACCCCCATGAACCGATTTCGCGGCGCCTTTTTTACTCTTACCCTTCTATTTTCTGGTCTTTGCACACGGGCCCAAAAATCAGGTGTGGGAATAGTCGCGGGAAATATACTCGAAAAAGAGACTGGAAAGCCGGTACCCGGCGCCACCGTCTCTTTAAGCTGTCTTACAGACCCTTCAAAAGGACAGTCATCGGCCAGCAGCACCGACGGTACATTTACCTTCAATGACCTGGCCTATGGAATATACCGACTGCAGGTATCGGCCGTTGGTTTTAGCACCCTCTCAATCGATAGCATTCATATCCGCCAGGAAAGGTCCGATTTCAATCTCAGCGATCTCAGGCTGTCCCCGAAAAGCGCCGACATGGACGCCGTTGTGGTATACGCCGAGAAACCCCTCATACAAAGCAAAGGCGGTAATCTCACTTTCAATGCTGCAGAATCGCCACTCAGCGCCGGCGCCAGCGCCAACGAGTTGTTGCGCAATGTTCCGCTGGTAGCTACCGATGCAAACGGCAACCTTCTCGTCATGGGTAAAACGCCCATCGTACTCATCGATAGTAAACCGGTCAACCTGAATGCCCAGCAATTACAGGATTTCCTGGACGCCCTTCCCGGAAATATGATCGAGAAGATTGAGGTCATGCCCAACCCCCCGCCCGAATATGCAAATGAGGATGGCAGCGTCATCAATATCGTAACCCGCAAAGGAAAGATAGGCATCGGGGGGCGGGTCAATGTTTATGGCGGCACCCGGGGCGAGTATGGCGGCAATACCAATGTCAGCTATCGCGATCACAACCTGGCCGTCAATTTCAGCGCAGGCGAAGGATATAATAAGTACACGGGTAATGGTCATTCCGAAAGACAGAATATCTTTCCCGACTCCACCAATTTTCTGAATACGACCAGTAAATATACCAATACGAATACCCGTCCGAGCGCCCGGCTTAGCGTGGACTATGACCTGGATAAACATAACTCTCTTAACACCGTCTGGCAGATCAATCAAAACAACTTTAATAACAACTCTACCACTGACTATGCTTCGGTCAACCAGCAGGGCGGGTTTTATGGCCTGAGCGACCGTTCCACCGGCAGCAAGGGCTATAACCTCAATCCAAACGGGAACCTTACCTTCCGGCACAGGGGACTTCTGCCCGAGGAAGTGCTGGAAGTCACCGGAACCTATAACTACAGCAGCAATCGGAATGACCTTTCTTTTTATCAGCAATACCTGAATCCCGACCACAGCCCGACGGGAGTCGACTCCACGCAGCATCAACGAAGTGACAGCCGGATAAAGGCATATGAGATCCGCGCCAATTATGATAAACCGCTGGACCGAAAGGCGCATACGATATTATCTTTAGGCGGTTATTACAACTACAGTGGTAATAACGTAAAGGTGACGACCAGTTTCCTCGATAAGGCCAATAATGACTTTGTCGTTAACGACCCCTTGAGCAGTAACCTGAATTTTCTTCAAACAAAAAGTAACCTGCGTGCCTCGCTTCGTCAGACTATCGCTCATGGACTGGTCTTTACCGGCGGCACCTCTGTCAACAGAACATTGGTGAAGTTCGATCTGTACAATACGGGAAAAACCACCGGCAATACCTATTGGAACTGGCTGCCCTTTGCCAATATCAACAAGACCTGGGACAATCAATGGGGCATTACCCTGGTATACCGCAGGACTATCAGAAGACCTGGCCTGGATCAAATGAATCCCAGCATCGACTATTCGGATCCCTATAACATCAAATATGGCAACCCGCAGCTGCAGCCCAGCCTTTCACATGAGTTCAATCTGAATGTCGGTAAGGGCACCAACAACTATTATTTTAATTCCAGCTTCGGATTAAATAAAGTCCAGAATATCTTTACCCAGATCACTACCCTGCAGACGGACGGCACCACCCGGACCACCTATGAAAATATCAGCAACCGAAACGAATATACAGTAGGTTCCTGGTCTGGCTATACCTTTTCCCGCGCGTTGAAAGCCAATCTGGGACTCAATTACATTTATAGTCAGTATGGAGCTTACGACAAGACGGTGAACAAATACCAGGACAACGGATCGTTCTACACGAACTTTAACGTCAACTATATCCCCGCCAAGCTCTGGAACCTCAGCCTTTCCTGCCTTTACAACCGGAATGGCAATCCGCAGGGCGTCTCTACGGCTACCGTGAATATGAACCTGGGCATCCAGCGGAAATTCTTCCAGAAAAAGATCATTGCCACTCTCAATGTATCAGACCCCTTTGTGCAACAGGCCAACACTTCACAGGTGCATGGTCCCAATTTCAATCTGCAATCCTACAGCACCACGCAGACCCGCAACTATCGGTTGACCCTCGCCTATGACTGGAACAGGACCATCGACCGCGGCCGGAAAAAACTGCTGAAAGCGGCACGTAAGAACGGGTTTGCTAATTGACTAGTGCGGGCAGCTCTACGGTATGAACCCAATAATTGATGAATGACCTTATTTTAAATAAAGTATCGCTGTAGCTGGCCGGCTTTTGTATAAAACTGCTGGCCCCGGCCAGATAAGCGGCCTGGATATCGTCCGTCCTTGTACTTTCACTCAATATAACGATGGGAATCGCGCCGTACCCCTCAGTGGCGCGTATTTGCCCGATCAGGTCTATCCCATTATAAGGGCGGGCATTCAAACTAAGCACGATGAGCTGCGGTTTATAATGTTTGGTCTGCAGATGCTTCGTCAGATCAATACTGTAAATGAAATCGATATTGGCCTCCGGCAATTCGCTTTGAAAAGTGTCTCTCGTAACGGAACGGTCATCGTGGTCATTTTCAATCATTAATATTTGAAGGTTCATAACTGTCGGGGTATTTAGTATCCTGTTAAGTTAGCGAAAATTTCAGTCCACGGGATACCCTTTATTTATCCAATCGGTCTTTATATTGTGTTCCAGGTTGAGCAATTGAGGATGTGTAAATTTCATCTCATTCAGCAACGTGAAGGCCGGCCGTATATTCGGGCAATGTTCGAACGGACAGCAGCCGCAATAGATCACGACTGCTGCATCTTTAGGCAGCTTGTTGAGCTGTTGCCTCAGCTTATTCAGGTTGCTGCTGTCCCTGGTTGGCCCGATGTCGATCGACCCTTTTACAACGGCTCCCGGCCCGATGCAGAAAATGACGGGTTGTTTTGCCTTTGGATCCTGGATGGTCTTTGCCAGATCCGCCGGGGACAACAATTGAGATGGCTTCCAGGGCTCCTCGCCACCTACAAGGGTCGATTTATCAAAAGACATATTGGCAATAGCAAAAAGCAATATAGAACAAGCTGTCAGTATAGCGTTATTTTTCATCTATCAAAGATACGGATCGCCGGCTTACTGTATATTTACTCACCGGTCCGGCTTTAAAAGACCGGGAATGGACAACAATGATCCACCGGATTGATAGTAACGATCTGATGAATAGGACGGATACAGTGCCGATCGCGGATGTGCGCACACCGGCTGAGTTCGAAAAAGGGCATATACCCGGAGCTTTTAACCTGCCTTTATTCAGTAATGAGGAGCGGGTCCGGGTAGGCACGACTTATAAACAGGAGAGCAGACAAGCCGCCATTCTGCTGGGTTTTGACCTGGCCGGACCGAAATGGTCCGGATTTATCCGGCAGTCACTGGAAATGGCTCCGCAAAAAAGAATAGCCGTCCATTGCTGGAGGGGTGGGATGCGCAGCGGCGCCATGGCCTGGGCCCTCGACCTGTATGGCTTTGAAGTATTCCTGGTCAGGGGCGGGTATAAAAGCTATCGCAAATGGGTACTTCGTCAATTTGAAGAAAACTACCTGCTTTACGTACTTGGCGGTTTGACCGGTTCGGGCAAGACAAAAATACTGCATCAGCTGCGCGTGCTGGGCGAACAGGTGATCGACCTGGAAGACATTGCCCGGCACCAGGGCTCCTCTTATGGTACGCTCAACAAATTAATACAGCCTTCGCAGGAACAATTTGAGAATGACCTGGCTGAGCAGTTATACCGCCTGGACCATAACCGGGAAATATGGGTGGAGGATGAGAGTCTCAACATCGGTAAATGCGGAATTCCAAAATCTTTCTGGCACCAGATACGGCAGGCCTTGCTTTTTGACTTGCAGGTCGCCGTGGATCAGCGCGTGGAAGCGCTCGTTAAGGAATATGGCCCGTTGGATAAAGATTTTCTGGTGGAATGTACCGATCGGATCCGCAAGCGGCTTGGACCCGAGCAGACCAAAAAGGCTATAATTGCAATCCGGGAGGACCGGATGGATGAATTTATACGCCTGGTATTGGTATATTATGACAAGACCTATCGCACCGGGTTGGAGGACCGCAACAAGGATCGATTATTTTGTATATCACTCGCCGAAACCGAACCGGCCCTGAATGCCCGGCTGATCCTGGATTTTGCCCGGAGCCTCACGGCCGCTGACGCAACGATAACCTCCCGGCCGGTGGAACAACAATAACAGTATGAATATGGACACCTCTCAAATAAAATTGACGCAATATTCTCATGGCGCCGGCTGCGGTTGTAAGATCAGCCCTGCCATCCTGGATAAGATACTTCATAGCCCTTTGGTCACTCCACCCGATGCCAGGCTGCTCGTAGGTAATGACAAAAGGGACGATGCTGCTGTATTGGACCTGGGAAATGGCACGGCCCTTATCTCTACCACCGATTTTTTCATGCCGATAGTAGATGACGCATTTGATTTTGGCCGTATCGCTTCTGCCAATGCGATCAGCGATGTCTATGCGATGGGCGGTAAACCCGTCCTGGCCATCGCCATCCTGGGCTGGCCCATCGATAAATTACCTCCTGAAGTGGCTCAGAAAGTGCTGGAAGGCTCCAGGGCGATCTGCGCGGAGGCGGGTATCAGCCTGGCAGGCGGACACAGCATCGACTGCCCGGAGCCCGTTTTTGGCCTCGCCGTCAATGGCCTCGTCAACATTGCTCAATTAAAACAAAACTCCACGGCTACCGCCGGCTGCCGCCTTTATCTGACCAAGGCCCTGGGGGTAGGTATACTTTCCACGGCTCAGAAAAGAGGATTGCTTCGTGCGGAGGATGCTGCTGTTGCCTTGCAAAGCATGGTGACCCTCAATAAACTCGGGGAAACCTTCGGTCGGCTAAAGGGTGTAAAGGCTTTGACCGACGTCACCGGCTTCGGACTCCTGGGCCATCTGGCTGAGATGTGTGAGGGCAGCGGTTTATCAGCACTCATTGAATTTAATAAAGTCCCGGTTATCAGTTCCCTGCCGCACTATCTCCGCCAGGAATGTTTCCCGGGCGGCACCCAGCGTAACTGGAATAGCTATGGGCACAAAGTAAGCATGCTGCCTGATGAACAGCGATATATACTTGCCGATCCGCAGACCAGCGGAGGTCTCCTGGTCGCTGTGGCGGAAGAAGATGCTGAAGTTTTTGAACAAGACCTGCGGCAATATGGTTTACCGGCAAGCCTTTGTACTTCTTTCGGCAGGCTACAGGCCCGGGACGGGGGGCCCTTGATCAAAGTAATTTAATCTGATGATATCTATATCTTTGTAGAGGATATTGTAAAATAGAGGATTGTAAAAAAGCCGTATGTAGATATGCATTTTGAAGAAATATTTAGTTCCTCTTGCGTTGGGCGGTCTGGGCATAGGCACCACTGAATTTGTCATGATGGGCCTGTTGCCGGATATTGCCAGGGATTTTCAGATCAGTATTCCTACCGCCGGCCACCTTATCTCGGCATATGCCGCCGGTGTGGTGATAGGCGCTCCGCTGCTGGTGGCGATCAGCGGCAATTTTACGCCTAAAAAGATTCTGCTGGCCCTGATGGGTATATTTACTTTGTTCAATGGTTTATCGGCCATTGCACCTGGCAACACGGCCTTGCTGGTGATGCGCCTGCTGGCCGGATTGCCCCATGGGGCATTTTTCGGGGTCGGATCGGTGGTAGCCAGCAGGCTCGCCGACAAGGGAAAGGAGGCCCGGGCCATTTCCATGATGTTCGCCGGACTTACCCTGGCCAATCTGCTGATCGTTCCGTTGGGTACCTATGTCGGTCATCATTACTCCTGGAGATATACCTTTGGCATCGTCACGTTGATCGGGGTGATCACCCTGATATTCCTTCAGCTTTGGCTGCCGGTTATTCCTATCAGCCGGTCAGGGAATTTCAGATCGGAATTGGGTGTGTTCCGGCGTTGGGAGCCCTGGCTGATCATTTTGATGACCGCCATCGGCACGGGCGGTCTGTTCGCCTGGATCAGCTATATCGCCCCGCTGATGACCGACGTATCCCATTTTTCCGCTAATACGGTTTCCTATATCATGATCCTGGCCGGTTTGGGGATGGTAGTCGGTAACATCGTCGGGGGGAAGCTCGCGGATAAGATGGAGCCGGTAAAAGCCTGCATCACGCTGTTGACATCCATGGCTGTGGTATTGGTGCTGATCTTTTTCTTTTCCTCCTACCAGGTCCTGTCCCTATGTTTTACGTTCGTTGCCGCCGCCTTATCGATCGCGCTGGCAACGCCGATCCAGGTGTTGATGATCCGGACAGCGACGGAAGGAGAGCTCATCGGGGCGGCCGCGACCCAGGCGGCTTTCAACATCGGAAATGCACTCGGCGCCCTCTTCGGCGGATGGCCCATCGCCGCCGGTTTGGGATACAACTCGCCGTCCCTGGTCGGAGCCTGCATGGCGATGGCCGGCATTGTCTTCGCGCGGATATTATGGAGGATGCAGCAAAAGACGACTTACTCCTTTTCTCAAGGCGCCGCTTAGACGACCTCCACTTGATTCTGCGATTCGATATTCACGTGCATTTCCACCGAATGTGGCTGTCCGTCGTCTACCAGGTCGATCCCGTCCCCTTCGTGGCGCTGGCCGTCTCCTCCTTCGCGGCGCCGGCCATCCATAACCCACCACGACCCACCTATCCCCTTCTCCTGGAAAACAGTGATACTATAAGTCGCGCTGCCACACCGGTAGGTAATACCCACCGATGGCCAGTCCAAAGGAAAACAGGGTCTGAAATGCAGCCGGCCCTGGCGTAGCTCCATGCCCAGCAGACTGCCGGTGATAAACTGGTACATCCAGCCAGCCGAACCCGTATACCAGGTCCAGCCACCCCTTCCCTCGTGAGAAACGCTGGCATAGACATCGGCCGCCATTACATAAGGTTCGACCTTATACACGCCGACCGACTTTGCGTCAGAGGAATGATTCAACGGCTGGATCATACTGAACAATTCCCACACTTTATCCCGCTGACCCATAGCCGCAAAGGCCATCAATGTCCAAACGGCGGCGTGCGTATATTGCCCCCCGTTTTCCCGGATGCCCGGCACATATCCCATGATATAACCGGGATTAAGCTGGTGTGCATTAAAGGGCGGCGACAGCAATTGAATCAGCTTCAGGTCCCTCTTTACAAGATATTTATCCAGCGAGGCCATGGCTATGGCCACCCTCGACCCTTCGGCAGGCGTCCCGGCCCCATCATCTGTCACCCTTGCTCCCCCGCCCGCACCGGATAAGACCGACCAGCTTTGTGCAATGGCATCGATCCGGCATTCCTCGTTGTCCTTTGATCCGAGCGGACTCCCGTCATCGAAATAAGCACGCAGGTACCACTCGCCATCCCAGCCGGAAGTTTCTATGGCGGACTGTAAAGTTTTAGCGGCTGTTTTGCAGCTTGCTTCAAAACCAGTATCTCCATACCCACCCGCCACCTTGCCAAACCGTATTAGAACATCATACAGGAAAAAAGCCAGCCATACGCTTTCTCCCCGCCCTTTATTTCCCACGCGGTCCATTCCATCATTCCAGTCTCCCGATCCGATGAGGGGCAGATGATGCTCCCCGAACTGAAGCGAATGTTGTATGGCGCGTTTGCAATGCTCGTAAAGCGTACCGCTGAGATTGCCGCTTACCGGCAGGTCGTACAGGCTATCTTCTTCCGCCTGCAGGAGCCTGCTTTCCAGGAAGCCTGCTTTCTCTGTGAGAATACCGGTATCCCCCGTAGCGCTGACATAACGCGCCACCGCAAAAGGCAGCCAAAGCAGGTCGTCGGAGCAGCGGGTTCGGACGCCCCGGCCTTCCGGCGGATGCCACCAGTGCTGTACATCCCCTTCTGCAAACTGCCTGGATGCGCTTAACAGCAGCTGCTCCCTTGCCAAAGACGGCTGTATAGACAATAAGGCAAGGACATCCTGCAGCTGATCCCTGAAACCAAACGCTCCCCCGGACTGGTAAAAACCGCTCCGCGCAAAAAGCCGGCAAGCGATAGTCTGATAGGCGAGCCAGCCATTCCCCAGTATGTTCAGCGCCTTGTCGGGTGTGGTGATCTGCACCGTCCCCAATGCTTCCTTCCAATATTCCCGGACATCCTGCAGGGATTTTAAAACCGCGGATTTAGCCGAAAATTGCCTGATCAGCGATATGGCAGCCTGGGTACTCTCACCGTTGCCAATCTGAAATATGATCTCCTTTTCCTCGCCGTCAAGCAGTTCGAACTTCACCTGTAAAGCGGCGCAGGGGTCCATGCCCGCCCCGCTTCTGCCGGAAAGCTTTTCCCGGTGCAAGGCCTGTGGATTGCCGAGACTCCTGTTCCTGCCGATGAATTCGAGACGGTCTGCGGTAAAGCTAAGGCTGCCGCCGTCTACCTTGAAAAAGCTAACGCGACCGGCAAAAGGAGTATTGTACCTGTTCCTTAACAGCAATGCTCCCGTGCCCCCATCCTGTTCGGAAACAATATGCATGCTCGTTTTAGAACGGACATCCCCCAGAATCATCTCAAGGTATCCCGTGGCTGAAAACTTCCGTTCCCGTCCTGACCGGTTTTTAATTGTAAGCAGTACAAATTTCACGGGCAGCGCCTTATCCACGAATACGCTCATTTCCGAGGAAATGCCTTCTTCCGTATGTTCAAAGGTCGAATACCCAAAGCCGTGAGTAGTCCGGTAAGGCGTAACCCCCCTTGCCGGGAAAGGCGAAGGCGACCAGAAATGACCCGTTTCTTCATCCCGGAGATAAAAGGCTTCCCCGCCGACATCAGTTACGGGATCATTGCTCCAGGGAGTTATCCGGTATTCATGGGCATTGACGGCCCAGGTATAGGCGGAGCCGCTTTCCGAAACGACGGTGCCGAAATCCGGGTTGGCGATGACATTTACCCAGGGCGCAGGTGTGGTGCTCTTCTGATCCGTGATGATCTTATACGCTGTCCCGTCGGGTGAAAAGCCGCCCAAACCATTAAAGAACAATAGCTCTTCTTTAAAATTTGTGATCCCGGGTTTCAAATTCGTTGCATCGGCCAGGCTTTGAGCCCGTACCTGTTTGACTTCCAGTAAAGGTGACAACGCCTTTTGCGGGTAGTCCCGGTTTATTTGTTCGGACAGACTGCCTTTGTTGTCGTAAATGATCACGCGGGCGATGCTTTCGAATAATATCCGGTCTTCAGGTGAAAGCTGGTCCGCAGACTTCACAAATATGGCTCCCGGTTTATTATAGGCGGGATTGATGCCTGCCTCTGCGGTGGTTATCAGTCCAAGGATCGTTTCCTGCAAGGTCTGCCGGTAAGAGCCATAATCCTCATTCCAGATCACCAGGTCTACCGCCAGCCCTTTAAGGCGCCAATAGGCGTGCGCCTGCACCATTTGTTTCACCAGGTCCATGCTGGCCTGGTCATAGATATGCAGCAGTACGATGGGCAGGTCACCCGAGACGGAATGGCTCCATAACCCGGACTGGCCCCTGAAATTAGTGAGGATCACGGCCGCTTCCGCACGCAGGGCAGGGTTGGGGTAAACAACAGACGCCGCCAGCTGATTGTACAGCTGGGCATCCGATTCCGTTGCATTTATCTGCCGGAGCAGCACCTGGCTATGCGTCCAGGAAAGCTCAAAAGCACGATTTTTCAGGTGCGGGTCCCGGTATTTCTGCATCAGGTTTTCACAGGCTTCCCTTGTTTCACTGATCCCGTAGATCAGGTCTGCTACAACGGTCTGACCTGGTTTCACCTGGATGCGGCATCGGATCGAGACGATAGGGTCTAACACCGGTCCCTGGCTGCCGGACAGTTCGCTCTGCTCCATAACCTGGGGATGGACCAGCGTTTTTCCCCTGCCGGTAAACTGCATGCGGTCCGTTTCATAAGATATTGTTTCTACGGCAACACCCCGGACTTCCATCAGGTGAAACAACCACGGTGGTGTTTCTTCCTGCGAACGGGGACGTCGCGTGGCAATAATCGCCTTGTATTCCCTCAGTATTTCCGTCTGGACGAACAGGTTGCTGAACGACGGGTGCGCTTCATCGGAAGCATGGCCTGCCAGTACGACTTCTGCATAACTGGTGATCTCCAGCTCTCTTACCGACGAGCTTTTGTTGGTGATGCTGACCCGCCTCATTTCGGTATCGTCTTCCGGGGAGATCACTATCTCCGTTTTGGTCTGTATCCCATAATCTTCCCGCCGGAATTCGACATGTCCCTGGGAAAAGACGGCCTCATATCCTTTTGCGGCGTGGAGGGTCGGTTGATAGGTATTAGACCAGAAATTTCCGCTTGACAGGTCCTTTATATAACAGAATATTCCCCTGTCATCCCTGATGGCATCTTCCCGCCAACGGGTGACGGCGATGTCCTTCCACCGGCTGTATCCCCCGCCGGAATTGGTGATCATCACCTGATACCGGTCATTCCCCAGCAACTGTATCTCCGGTATAGGGGTATTGGGTGTCGTTATGCGGCGTACCGGTATATCTATGGTAGCCGAATGCGTTTCCGTCGGGTCGGAAGTATGAGAGAAGGAAAGCGTCGTTCTCGGCTTACGTTCCTGTAGCAACAACAGCGTCGCCTGAAAGCGCAGTTCGGATGCGAATCGCTGCTGCATCGGTTTGTCCAGCAGCAGATAAGCCATCGCAAGCAGGCTCATCCCCTGATGGTGCACCATAAAAGAGTGTATGATGGCATGGGTCTTACCACGCGGCACCCGGCTGGCTGTATAATCTATCGCTTCGAAAAAGCCGTACTCCCCTTCGAACCCTGCTGCGGCTAATGTCTGCAGGTTCGAACATGCTTTGACGGGAGCTACCATCAATGCCAGCATGGAAGCATAGGGAGCGATCACCAGGTCTTCTTTCAAGCCGCGCTTTAGTCCCAATCCGGGTACCCCGAAGGCGCGATACTGGTAATTCAGACTGGAATCTACCGTATTATAAGCCGATTCCGAAATACCCCAGGGGATCCGCTGCTGTCCGGCATAATCAATTTGCCGTTTGACGGTGGCTTTGGAGGTCTGGTATAATAAGGTGTTCTCATAGGTGGGCATTACCAGCTGCGGCATAAGATATTCGAACATCGATCCGCTCCAGGACAGCAGCACCTGTTCGCCACCCGCATTGGTCAGCAGGCGCCCGAGGGAGAACCAGCTTTCCTGCGGCAGCTTTCCCTGTGCAATGGCGACAAAAATACCCAGCCTGGCTTCTGACGCCAGCAGGTCATAATAGCTAACATCTTTGATTTGTTCGTCCATATTATAACCAATGCTCAAAAGCTCCGTCGACCGGTCGAGCAGAAAGTCGTATTCTGCGTTGCTCAGCTGCTCGCATTGATCGGCCAGCTGCTCCAACTGGCTTATCCTTTCGCCGGCTATGCTGCTGCCTTGCAACAGGAAACCGCGTATCAGGGAAAGCCAGTTATTTTCTTCGGCGCTGTTTTCCTGCCGGTCATAGTCGTCGATTATTGGCAATAACAGGGCGGGCATATCCTGAATGTTGGCAAGGGATGGAATATCATCGGCTGCCGCAAGGGCCATAAATTTCGGTGGAACGGGTAAAAGCCCGGTCCAGGGGCATAACTGCGTCAAATCGTCCCGGATAAGCTGTATTTGAAGTGATAAACGGGTGTTCCATTTGGCGGAGTCCGTTCCATCGGTCGTGGGGCCGTGCGGCAGTCCATTCGTTGACGGCGGCGTGAGCTTATCCGCGAGGACTGGCGCCGGCCCATTTGCGAGGACCAATAGTTCGTCGAGCAGCCGGGTTACGGTGCTCAGGGCGGTGCTTTTATCCTTTGTATCCTTCAGAAGGGATTGTAGCTGTTTGGCGGTTTCGGGCGGAGTTGCATCCGAAGGATTACAGACGATGTCTGCCGTTGTATAAAGACTTTCAAATATCCTGTTGTCAAAAACGGGCTGTCCCTTCAGGGCTAAAAGTCCCTGCCGTAAAGTGAGCAGGTGCCCCGCCAGGTTGCCGCTGTCCACGGTAGATACATACCTCGGCGGCAGGGGTAACATCGACCTCGTATCGTACCAATTAAAAAAATGACCTTTATACCGCTCCAGCTTCGCCATCGACCCGAGGGTATTATCACAACGGAGCAGTAGTTCGCCGCCGCCGATATAACCGAAATCCCAGGCGGCCAGGTTGGCGAGCAGGGTGAGTCCCATATTCGTAGGAGAAGTCCGGTGGGCAATCACCGCAACAGGATGTTTCTGGAAATTGTCGGGTGGTAGCCAGTTGTCTTCCTTTGTCACAAATTCTTCAAAAAAAGACCAGGTTTTCCTGGCCGACCGGCGAAGGAACAGGTCCTGTTCTTCTGAAAGCGGGGCCGTTTCCTCCCCAACAGACAGGCCTAAGCGCCAGACTATCGCAGGGGCCAGCACCCAGCCGATAAGCAGCGGCGAGGAAGCATACGAAGCGGGATCATGCATGTATATAAGAAGACCGGTACAGGCCAGGGCCAGCACAGGGGATATCCACATCATTCCGTAAACCGAACGGGTATCGGTTCGGGTATTCCGGGACACGGTTGCGGAAGAGGACCATTCAAGCAGCTTTTTGCGGCTGATCACCATCCTCCAGTTCGTTCGGACGATAGCATCCGTATATTTAACGGCCTCATAAGCGAGGACGATCAGGCCGAATACACACCGGGTAAGGATCTCTCTCACCGAGCCGCCGACCTCTGCAAGATGCGCCTCGATCGTCTGGTCAGACGGCTTGTGCAATAATTGCCAGGCTGCCGATAGCGTCGCAGCCAATAAAAGGATTATCGTCACCGACAGCGTCCAGAACCAGGGAAAGGGCAGCAAGGTCCATCCGATAACCAAAAGCAGAAATAAAGAAAGGGGCACGAGGCTTCTGCGAAGGTTATCAAAAATTTTCCACCGGGATAAAGCCGAGAGCTTATTCTTTGTCAAATGACCCTTGCCATTCGTTACGAAGGGTAACATCCACGCTCCGATCTGCCAGTCCCCTCTTATCCATCGGTGATGCCGTTTTATATCTGCCTGGTAGGATGTTGGACTGTCTTCATACAGGTTCACATCACTCAACAAACCCGCCCGCGCATAACACCCTTCCAGCAGATCATGACTTAAGATACGGTTATCCTGAAACACCGGCAGGACGGCCTGCTCGAATATGTCGACGTCATAGATACCTTTGCCGATAAAAGACCCTTCCCCGAAAAGATCCTGGTATACATCGGACGAAACCCGCGTATAGGGATCGATGCCGGAAGGATTGTCCTGCAGGCGCAGATATAACGAGGCGGCTGTTTCAGGCATTGCTGAGGCTACCCTGGGCTGCAGGATGCCATAACCTTCGGTTACCCGTTTCTTTTGCGGGTCGTACCACGCATGATTCAGCGGATGCGCCATCGCTGCGATCAGCTTCCTCGCTGTTTCCCTGGGAAGCTGCGTATCTGTGTCCAGTGTGATCACATACTTCACCTGTGACAATATCGGGTAATTGCCGGAGACCAAAGAAAAAACGGCCTTGTTCCTGCCGCGGAGAAAGGCATTCAGCGCAGCCAGCTTTCCTCTCTTTCGCTCATATCCCATCCATTTTTTTTCACGGCCGTTCCAGGTCCTTGGCCGGTGGAACAGGAAAAACAGGTCCTGCTGCTCCGGTTTGTACTTTTGATTTAATGCCGAGATTCCCTTACGCGCCAGCTCCAGCCATTCATCATCTTCCGGCTGGACTTCCTGGTCGGCATCCATAAAATCCGTCAGCAGGCCAAAATGAATGTTAACTTCCCGGTTGGCCAGGAAGCGTATCTCCAGTCCCTGAAGTAATTCTTCAATATCCGTCAGGCCTGACAGCAGGGTAGGCACCACAACGAGGGTCCGGTATTCCGGCGGAACGCCCTTGGAGAAGTCCATCCGGGGCAGCAGCGTCGGTCTGACCACGATGGTTGATAACCAGTTGACCACGGAAACTGCCAGCTGGGTCGAACCTGCAAGGCACAATAGCGCGGTTATCGACAACACCAGCCGGTTTAATTCACCATACCGGTAGGCCGGATAGAACATGGCTGCTGCTGACACAAAGGCAAGAAGAATAATAGAAAAAAGATAAACGGCTACGGGTACGCGTCCGGAGACATAACCCATCCGTTGCCTCAGCGAATAGCGTTTGCCTGCTGCCTGTTCTGTATCTTTTAGTCCTTTATCAATGAGATAATAACCGATATGCCGGTATCTTTCGGACACTTTCCCGCCGCTTTCAGACCCTCTCTCGCCACCAGGATATTTCTTTGACAAGGTCAGGGCTTGGTTAGCCACTTCCGTTTCCGGAAGATCGCAGGATTTGGCTATGGATTCGATCACATGTCTATATCGGTCTCTCGTGGCAAAATCCATCTGCTCATAGATGCCCGTTATATCCTGTCTCAGGATCTGCTCTACGCTGCTGAGGGTCTCGACAAACTCACGCCAGTCCGTTGCTCCGATGGCCCGTAAAGTACCGATGCTGTTACGGACCGAAACCTGGTTAACCGCCTGTTTTTGATTTTCCTGCCGGACGAGATCATTACTGCTGGTGCCTGCTGCTGTCAGCTGCTGTTCCATCCAGGTCAGCGGTAAAGCCAGTGCGGGCCCCTTACCTTGCAGCTTCCGGGTAAAGGCGGCAACAAAAGGACTGTCCAATACCGGCCTGGACCTTGCCATGTCGGCAATACAAAGGATCAGGTTACCTGGCTCCTCCTTTACGGTCGTTGTCATTTTCTCGGCCCAGTAATCGGCAAGGTTGTCATCGATCATGTCCAGCGCGATCTTTCCCGAAACCCTCCGCAGGTTCTCGATGACGGCTAGCCGAAGCATGATCGGGATTGCCCATAATTCCCCGAGCGTAAGGACGGCGTAAGTCTGATAAGAAGCGATAAAACTACTCAGGCTTTTTATGTCCACCCGCCCGTCACTGTGAGAAATGATTTCCAGGACAATATCATAGACCCGGGGCAGCCCGGATGATAAACCCTGCGCCAGGTAGGGCAAACCTTTGCTATATTCCTTCGGCAGATGCCTCCTGGCAATGACGATCTGTTCTTCGATGATATAGAAATTATCGAGCAGCCATTCGGCAGCGGGAGTGATGGTTTTGCCCGACGCGAAACTTTCGATCAGCAGTTTGCGCACTTCCAGCAGAGTAGTCTCATTATCGTCCAGCCTTTTCAGCAATTGATCGCGTGAATTGCGCTCCATCAGCTTGTGCGAATGGGCAAGGATACTCCCATGCCGGGTTAGCTGATCCGAACTGTACAGCTCTGACCGGAAAGGCTCTTCATGTCCATTGGTTCTAAAAAAATCATTTCCCTGAAAATATGTACGCAGGCGGGATAGGATATCGAAAACGGTACCGGTTGTAATCTTCATAAAATAGCAATAAAATTTTTTAAGGCTCGTATTCTTCGAAGCTTGCGTACCTTAATTTTATAAATGGATGGCGGTTTGCCAGTGGGGAGCGGAAATGGAGATGCGACCTCAAATATAACAAATAATAGTTGGTTATCCGATAATATAGTCTACCTTTACTCAGATATTATGAGTCTGCATTCAGTAATCATTAATTATCCGGTCAGTTTTCTGCACTTTAGTTAGTCTCTGCTTCTTGCCTTCTCAGCTTAATTTATTTACTTTAATTTTTAGTTATGAACATTTATGTTGCAAACTTAAGTTTCGATCTGCAGGACGAAGACTTGAGAGAATTCTTTACTCCTTATGGAGAGGTCAGCTCCGCCAAAATCATCATGGATAAGATGACTAGCAGATCACGCGGATTTGGATTTGTAGAAATGACCGACAGCGCTGCCGGTAAGAAAGCCATCGACGAGCTGGATGGTAAGATGGTAAAGGACCGCCCCCTCAAAGTCAACGAAGCCAAGCCCAAAGAAGAAAAGTCTTATGGCGGCGGCGGTAGCAGGAATTCCAACGGTGGAGGTTATAACAATGCAAACAGTTATAACAACAATAGGTATTAATATCCTGGTTTAATAGAAAATGAAAGCCGTCCCGATAAAAAGGGACGGCTTTTATTTTTCCGGTCAGAGCGGGATATCAATTTACTCATCCTTGTTTTCCTGCATCATCAACAGGGAATAAGCGCCACGGGTTACAAATTCAGCCTGACCCATAACATCGTTTTCCGGCAGTATGATCGCTGTAAAACCGTTCCTGCTTTCTCCTACATCCACGCCTACTCTTTCAAACTCGTTTTTACCCTTTACCCTGTATACGAACTGTTTTCCTTGAAACCGTACGACGGCTTCTGAAGGCAGCACCAGTGCTTTCCTGTTCTTCACTTCGATTTCGGCATTCATGTAAGTGCCGGGGACGAGATCCCGGTCGTCGCCCTGGAAATGGCAATGCACATCCGTGCTGCGGTCCATAGAAATATCCTTTCCGATCAGGGCCACTTTACAGCGGTATTTTTTTTCGGACTGATTATTGGTATAGGCGATCAGCTCCTGGCCGACAAAAAGTTTGTCGATATCTTTTTCAAATACTTTTAAGGCCAGGTGCAGGTCATCGGGATTGATCAGGTCGAACAATACGTCCGTCAGAGAAACATATTTGCCAATATTGATATTGACCTTTGAAACAAAACCATCGATGGGCGAGTAGATATTTACGCTCCTGGAAATATTGGTTTCACTGATCTTAGCGATGTCGATTCCCGCCAATTTCAACTTCTCGGCCAGGGCCGTCACCAGCACCTGCTGACTTTTATAATCCGCTTCCGCCTGCTGGTACACTTTATCGCTGCTTGCCTGCGCGCTGTTCAATTCCTTCTGCCGCTGGTATTCATTTACCAGGAAACCGATCTTTGCCCTGGCCGTCAGGTAGTCTTCCTGTAGCTGTATATATTGCTGACCTTCCAGGATGCCGATCACCTGTCCCTTTCTTACGCGCATACCGGGTAGAAGTTCCGTCGATTTTAAATACCCTCCTAAAGGGGCGCTGACAGAAACCATATTTTCCGGCGGAACGTCAATAACCCCATTTACCTTTAATATAGAAGAGACATCCTTCTGTTCCATTTTCCCGGTTGCAACGGCTGCATTCTTCGATTGAGCCGCCGTCAATATGACAATATTTTTATCAACGGCTGATCCGGTGGCTGTTCCGGAGCTTTGCCTTCCTCCACATGCAAAAAGCTGGATGGAAGAGCCTAAAATAAGCAGGACCTGTTTCATTGGAAATAATTTATTTATTGTTGAAATAATTTAACCGGATGATCGATTCATTAAGATTCCTTATTGCTTCTGCATAGTCAGCCCGGACGGTAATACCCTGGTTGACCAGCTGCACCCATTCGAGGTAGTTGATACTGCCATCGGTGAGTTGCCGGCTGGCTATGGCATTTATCGCTACCGCATTCTTCAGGGCTTTATCCTCGAAATACCGGACGGCCTGCGAGTATTTATGGTATTGTCCCAGCGCGGTTTGATATTCGGATAACATCGTTTGCTTTCCCACTTCATAATTGCTTTCCGCCACCTGCCTGCTGAACCGGGCGCTATTCACCTTTGCCCGCTGGGCCTTTGAAAATATAGGAAGGCCGATACCCGCCTCTACCGAACTGAACCTGGTCGAACTGCCATATGTTTTATTGTCCGTCCCGATGCCCCGGATACTGGTATTGTTGTAAAGGATGGACAGGTCCGGTAACAACCTGCTCTTTTCCAGCCTAATCGTGGCGTCGGCAATCTGCTGCTGCTGTTGGATCATTTTCAGGACAGGATGGTCTCCGAGAGAAGCCGTGTCGGCCAATCCGATAAGCTCGCATTTGATATGTCCGCTTTCCGGTATAAAAGGATCCGTTTTGTTTAACAGGAGCTGGAATTGCAGCTGGACAAGGGCTGAATCCTGCCGAAGCTGCTGTAGCTGGCTATTTATCTGGCCCAATTGGGTTTCGGCGCTGATCTTCTCCAATGCGTTGCTTTCACCCTTTTCCAGCCGGAGCGCGGCCTTCTGATAAAGCCCGGCATAAAGACTGTCTGCATACCGGAGCAAAGACTTCTTCTGCTCTATGTTCAATATAGAATAAAATACTTGTGCTACCTGCCTTTTCAGATCGGCCTCTTTCACCGAGACGCTTAGCAAACTGCTTTGCCACTCCTGCCGGTACAGCTCCTTTTGCCGGGCGTATACCGTCGGAAAGCTGAACGACTGGCCGATAACAAACTTCGTATCCGAATAGGCGCTATTGATTTGCCCAACCTCGCCCATCAGGTTAGCCTGGGGGATCGTCGCAGAAGTGCTGATCAATAATTCCCGGTATCGGGCCTTCAATGATTCGTTTTTCACCTGTAAGTTATTTTTTAATGCCGTATCGATGGCAGCGCTCAGGGAAATAGGCGTTTGAGCCGCCGCCCGCAGCTGTAGACCTGAAAAGAGGACAACAAGGGCGACCATCACCACCGGATTGCTCTTCTTTCCTCCCTTTCCAAATCCCTTTTCAAAGACCATATACAATACCGGCAGCACAAAAAGGGTCAGGAAGGTGGCGATCAATAGTCCCCCGATGACCACCGTCGCCAGAGGCCGCTGCACTTCCGCTCCTGCCCCGTTGCTCACCGCCATCGGCAGGAATCCAAGAGAGGCGACGAAGGCCGTCATCAATACGGGCCTCAACCTTAGCTTTGTGCCGCTGATAACGATGCTTTCCAGGTCCTGTAGCCCATCGGCCTTCAGCCGGTTGAACTCTGCTATCAGCACGATACCGTTCAATACCGCCACGCCGAATAAGGCTATAAAACCGACTCCCGCGCTGATGCTGAAAGGCATCCCGCGTAGCGCCAGGAACAGGATACCCCCAATGGCCGACAAGGGGATGGCCGAATAGATCAGTAATCCCTGCCTGATCGAATGGAAGGCGAAATACAGCAGCAGGAATATAAGCAGCAGGGAGACGGGTACAGCAATGGACAATCGCTGTTTGGCTGCATTCAAATTTTCGAATGCTCCCCCGTAAGTGACATAATAGCCGGCTGGAAATTTTAACTGCCTGTCCACCTTGTCCTGCAGCTCCTTTACAATGCTTTGGACATCCCTTCCACGAACGTTGAAACCGACTACGATCCTTCTTTTGGCATCCTCCCGCTGGATCTGGTTGGGTCCTTCCTTTATCTGTACATCCGCCAGCTGGTTTAAGGGGATCTGTGTGCCCCGGGGTGTCGGGATCAAAAGGTTTTGTACGTCCTTCAGGTCCTTTTTCAAGTCTCCCTTTAACCGGACGACCACGTCAAACCGCTTCTCCCCTTCATAGAGCATGCCGGTGCTCTGGCCTGCGAACGCCATATTTACTACCCTGTTGACGTCGGTTATGTTCAGGCCATATTGTGCGATGGTATTCCTGTTATAGCTGATAAGGATTTGCGGAATGCCGGAAACCGTTTCGACATACAGGTTCTTTGCCCCTTCGAGTGTGCTGACTATACGTCCTAATTTGCCGGCATAGGTGGCAAGTGTATCCAGGTCCTCCCCGAATATTTTACAGACCACGTCCTGCCTTGCCCCTGTCATCAACTCGTTGAACCGCATCTGCACCGGGAACTCGAAACCGGCAGTAATACCCGGAACGTCTTCCAGGGCCTTGCCCATTTTCACGGACAGCTCGTTAAAGCTCTTTGCAGACGTCCAGTCATCCTTTGGTTTTAATATTACCATCATATCGCTGGCATCCATTGGCATGGGATCCGTTGGTACTTCCCCGCTACCGATCTTCGTGACTACTTTTTCTACCTCCGGGAATCGCGTCAACAGGATATGTGCGGCCTTTTGGGTATTTGCAATGGTCGTATTCAGGCTGCTGCCGGTCAAAACCCTCGTATCCACTGCAAAATCCCCTTCTTCCAGTGCGGGAATGAATTCACCACCCAGCCTGCTTAAGACAAGTAGGGCAACGATGAAAAGGGTGAGTACGGACAGGAGCACGGTCTTTGGAACGGTGATGACCTTTGTCAGGGCTCTTTCATATATTCTTTCCACCGCTGCCATAAAACGGTCTGAAATATTTGGCCGGTGTTTGATCTTTCTGCTCAGGACGAGGGCGCTCATGGCAGGTACATAGGTCAGCGAAAGCAGGAAGGCGCCCGCCAGGGCGAACGCGACCGTTTGCGCCATCGGTTTGAACATTTTCCCTTCGATCCCTTCCAGGGTGAAGATGGGCAGGTAGACAACGAGAATGATGATCTGGCCGAACACGGCGCTGTTCATCATTTTTTCGGCGGCCTTGTTCACCTCTGCATTCATCTCCGGCCGGCCGAGCCGGCTGACATGGGCAAAGTCCTTACTGTGGCTCAGCCGGTGCATGACAGCCTCCACGATGATCACGGCGCCATCGACGATCAGCCCGAAGTCCAGGGCGCCCAGGCTCATCAGGTTCCCGCTGACCCCGAACAGGTTCATCAGGATCACGGCAAACAACATGGCCAGCGGTATGACAGACGCAACCAGCAACCCGGCCCTGAAATTTCCGAGGAACAATACCAGGACGAATACGACGATCAGCGCCCCTTCGATAAGGTTCCGCTGTACTGTTCCGATAGCATTGTTGACCATTTTGGTTCTATCCAGGAAGGGCTCGATCAATACCCCATCGGGCAGTGTCTTCTGGATTTGCGCAATGCGCTCTTTCACATCCCGTATCACTACACTGCTATTGGCCCCCTTCAGCATCATCACCACGGCGCCGGCTACTTCCCCTTTGTCGTTGAAACACATGGCCCCGTAGCGGGTGGCATTGCCGATCTTTACATCCGCTACATCCCTTATGAATAAAGGTGTTCCGCCGACCGTATTTTTAATGAAAATCCCCTTTATGTCTTCGATGCTCCCGATGAGCCCTTCGCTTCTCACATAAAGGACCGAAGGTCCCTTTTCGATATAGGCGCCGCCCGTATTCTGGTTATTGCTCTCCAGCGCCTTAAAAACATCAGTGATAGTGATATTATAAGAGAGCAGCTTGTTGGGGTCGATTTCGATGGAATATTGCTTTAATTTTCCGCCGAAACTACTGACCTCGGCGACGCCTTTTACGCCGAGCAGCTGGCGCCGGACGATCCAATCCTGGATAGTCCTCAAATCCATTTCATTGTATTTGCTTTCATAACCTGCCTTCGGTCTGACCACGTATTGATAGATCTCTCCCAAACCGGTGCTCACCGGGCCCAGTTCGGGCATTCCGATACCTGAAGGGATCTGGGCCTGCACTTTTTGCAGCCGTTCGGCGACCTGTTGTCTTGCCCAATAAATATTCGTGGCATCGTCGAATACAATGGTCACCAGTGACAGTCCGAATCTTGAAAAACTCCTGATATCCTTTATCCCGGAGATATTGTTATTCGATTGTTCAATGGGAAACGTGATCAATCTCTCTATGTCCGTTGCTCCATAGGATGGTGCAACTGTAATTACCTGTACCTGATTATCCGTTATGTCAGGTACTGCGTCAATAGGCAGCACGGTGAACTGGTAACTGCCGTAACCGATGAGGGCAATGACGAATAGCCCTACAATGAGTTTATTCCTTACGGAAAACTCAATTATTTTATTAAGCATTCTGGAAACTTAAAATGATAAGTGTCTAAGACTTAAACAATAAGTGTTTAAGCCTTAATGAGGTTCAAATAAAAGTATATGACTAACAGGACCTCGGGGGCTGCCAGATAATGGAGAGATAATGAGAAAGGATAAACTGGTCCGCCGTGTACGATTTCTCTTTTTGAGGCGCCTTTGCAGGTTCCGATATAGAGATGGCTTCGATCAGGGGGACATATTGGGGCATGCTGGAGATACAGCTGGCAGAGGTCTTGAAGGGCAGCTGCATATCCCTGTCATAGTCGGCATCTTTTGGGCACCCATGCAGGTAGTGCATACCTAAAAAGGAAGCAAACGTAATATTCCTGTCCAGCTTTCTATGCTCACTGAAGTGTTCGAAAACAATCGGGAGTTTAAGAAACTGGTAGGCTTCTGTTGTCGAGAACAGGTACACCGTAAAAAGGAATATGGATGTAAACTTTTTCAAATCTTACACAAAATTAATCAAATATTGAATTCGCGGTTGTCGTCTGCCACTAATTAAAAGAATAGGGGATTATCGATATTATTTATATTCACATAGAGTATGTCTATATTTAGGAACGGAATGTTTGTCATAAGCGAAAATGCTTTATCTTAATTTATAACTCTATACCATGCGCCTGACCACTGACCTTCTCCTGGAAACCAATGCCGGCAGTTCGGTCCCTTGTATTTTGATGCTTCACCCGCAAAGTGGTGACGGGCAGATCATCGAGATGTATGAACTGAAAACATCTGTGCCTTGCCCGCTGAGAGAATACGTGGATAATTATGGCAACCTTTGCCTGCGGACGATCATCCCGGCAGGCCCTTTCCGGCTCGAAAACAATATTATTGCCCTTTGTGCAGATGAGATCGAAGTTGACCCGGCGGCGGCGTTTATGTTCATGCAGGATATCCCGGATAATGTATTACAGTTCACCCTGCCGAGCCGTTATTGTGAAGCGGACCTTTTGGGGGACATGGCAAGGGAGATCATCGGATGGGCAGTATCTGGTTATGAACAGGTGGAAAAGATCCGGTCGTGGATCCATGACCATTTTGAATATGCCTATGGGACGACCGACAGCTCCACGTCTGCGAGAGACGTTTTAAGATCCCGGAGGGGTGTTTGCCGGGATTATGCCCATGCCGGAATTGCGTTATGCCGCAGCCTGGACATTCCGGCCCGGATGGTCGTCGGATACCTGTATGACCTGAACCCCATGGATATGCATGCCTGGTTTCAGGCTTATATCGGCGGGCGCTGGTTTACTTTCGATGCGACACAGGAAAATCCGAGGGGCAACAGGATCGTCATCGCTTACGGCAAAGATGCGGCCGACGTGGCCATCGCTACCTATTTCATTAATATTGAGCTTACCCGGCTGAAGGTCAGCGTGAGTGCGGAAACCCTGTGAGCGAACATTAAACCAGGGCATCGACCGGAGTGTCTATCCACAGGGAGGCATACTCCGGCTTCCAGGTATGTTTCCACCGCCTGTGACTCCAAAGCCACATGTCCGGGTTACGATAGATAACCTCTTCCAGATAACGTACATAACGGAGGGTCAGCTCTCCCTCGGGTAGCAGGCTGCTATCCCGGGTAGCCAGTTTCAGGGTGGCATGATAATAACCCCGGCGGCGTTTTTCAATGCAGGCAAATACGACAGGCATACCACAGGCCCGGGCGCCTTTCTCGGGACCGCTCACGAAAGGGGTAGGCTTGCCGAAAAAATTGAGCCAGTAGGCTGATTTAAGATTGCCGGGATTCTGGTCGGCGACAAGCCCTAAGGCATATTGGGTTTGCAGGTAAGGGCATATGGCTTCCCGCATATTGGTCGCCGGCAGGAACACATTCCCGCTGCGCGTACGCAATTTATAAAACAGCTTTTCCAGGACAGCGCTGGTGATCGGCATATATACCACCATTATTTTATACTTCGTAAGTCTGGCCAATACCAGCTGCCCCCATTCCCAATTGAAAGTATGTCCCAGGTGGATCTGGCAGCTTTGGCCGCTTTCATACAGTTCGTTCAGCTCCCTGACATCCGCGGTGAATCTTTTTTGCAGAAAAGCGTCTCCTGCAGACACCAGTTTGATTACCTCTATAAAAGAATCGATGAAATTGTGATAAAATTTTTTGGCGATGCGTATGCGTTGGGCTTCCGTCTTATCCGGGAAAGCGATGGCCAGGTTGCTCATAACCACTTTTTTCCGATAGCCCAATACATAATAGATCAGGCCGTATATAGCATCGGAAATAAAATACAGAATACGCATCGGGAGAAGAGAGACCAGGTAAAGAAAGCCATAAAAAAGGTAATACATAGATATTGGATTGTTCATGCCAGGGGCATGAGGGGTTGCTCTAAAGATAGAGTTTATCTGACGATATATAACCCTTTGCTTCGTCATTTGACGATATGCCGCGGCCGGCTATAGAGCATTAAGGGATACTTGGCTGATCTTCAGATATTTATGTTAATGGAATGAAGTTTGAACTATGTTAAATCGGTTTTAAAAATCTTCAACCAACTAAATCAACTAACTTATGAGGCCGACAAATTTAAAGGCATATCACACCATGAAGATATTATCTGGCTTATTCGCGCTTATGGTTATAACGAACACTGCTTCGCCGCAAGCCCCTCCGGCCCGGCCGCCGGCAAATTTTAAAAGTGAAACAGCTTCGGTAAATGGCATCAACATTCACTATGTCATTGGCGGCACCGGCGAACCTCTTGTACTACTGCATGGCTTCGGGCAAAACTGGTATATGTGGAACCGTCTGCTCCCGGAATTCTCGAAGCATTTTACGGTTATCGCTCCCGACCTGCCCGGTCTGGGCGAATCCGGCAGACCTGCCTCCGGTTACGATAAAAAGACACTGGCGGCGGACATACACGGTCTTGTAAAGAAACTAGGCTATTCAAGCATCAACCTGGCAGGCCATGACATCGGCCTGATGGTCGCCTATGCCTATGCCGCACAATTCAGCGATGAGGTAAAAAAGCTGGCCCTCATGGATGCGCTCCTGCCTGGCGTCGAACCTGTATGGAGCCAGACAAAAGCCTCAGCCTGGTGGTTTGGTTTCTTCGCCTGGCCGGCTTCCGGGCAGATTGTCGCAGGAAAGGAACGGGAATTCCTGACCAACTTCTGGCCGGTTGTCGGGCATGTCAACGACGCCTTTACCAAGGAAGAGACAGAAGAATTCATACGGGCTTATGCCACCCCCGGTGGAACTACCGGAAGCTTTCATTGGTTCGGCGCATTCGAACAGGATGCCGCCGACAATAAAATATTCATGAAGACCAAACTGAAAATGCCGCTGCTGGCCATGGGTGGCGAATACTTCGGCGCAGCCTTCCTGGCCGATCATTGCAAACTGGTTGCCGAAAATGTAAGCGCATCGAATATCAAAGGCGCCGGTCATTGGATCGTCCAGGAAAATACCCAACAAGTACAGGCCGACCTGCTAAACTTTTTTATGGAAAAATAATACAGTGACCCGGCGGCCACGCACAACTATGTCCGCCTTTTACGATATCCCTGAAGAAATTGCATAGGCGTCTCTCCGGTTTGCTTTTTAAATACCCGGGAGAAATAGGAATTATCTATATATCCTAGTTCCATAGAGATCTGTATGACGGAGAGTTTTGTATACACCAGCATCCGTTTGGCTTCAAGAATAATCTTATCTGCTATAACTTCCGATGTCGTCTTGTTGAGGGTTATTTTACAGATCTTGTTTAAATTTTTCTCACTCATAAACATCATCACTGCGTATTGTCTGGGGTATTTGATGGTCTTAAAATTATTCTCTATCAGGATCTCCAGCCTGCGGACCTGTCCCAGCTGGGTTTCATTTTGCTCCGCCCTTTGCGCAGCCGGCAGATATACCCTGGATAGATCGATATAAAGAACATTCAGCAGGGCGGTTATTTTTTGGAATCTCATTAACCGGCTACCCTGGTATTCTGTAACAATTTCCTTATAGATCGGCTCGATCACCCCTTTCTCCTTGTCTTTTAAAGTGATCAGGGGGGTGTTTTCGGTGCTGCTGAAAAAAGGGTAATTCTCTACCTTTTCAAACGTGAAGTTGAGATTGTAAAACTCTTTATTATGAAAGAATACGTATCCGTCGATGTCCTTTGACAGCTTCCAGGTATGTACCTGACCGGGGAAAAGCATGAAGATACTTCCCGGGACAATAGCATAATCATTAAAGTCTATCTCGTGAATCCCGCTTCCCTTCGTAAATATTACGCTCAGATAGAACCGATGCCGGTGCGGAGCTAATATGAAATGAGCATGTTGTTTTAGATGAGCGGGAAATGTATTCGCATAGAAATCAGTCTCGGTCCCCCGATAATTGAAATCGACGATATCATATACCGGAATGGATTTCCCCGCCATTTCTAAATTTACGAAAAAGTCCGGATTGTACCATACCAGGCGTGTTTGTTCCGGGCGGCCAGGCAAAACATCATATAGCTTCGCGTCCACTAAAAGGGATTAACCCCGGATCCTATCCCACCAGTATCCCGTGGCAAAATCCAATATCGAAAAGGGGTTTCAAAAGAACCCCTTTTTGCCGTGGCCTCATTCCGCGCGCAGGCCGCCAAAATAATTTTGGCATTCCAATAATTTCTTTTAGGTTTGTGGTAGTAGTACAGAATAGAACAGAACGAAACAGAGTCGCTATTTTGTCAACCCAAAATCTAACAATCATGCTTGCTAAAAATGCGTTCAAAGCATCCTTGCTCACTCTTGTGATCGGGATGCTTTTTTTTATCCCTGGCGCCATTGCCCAATCCCAGGCCAATGCCCAGCCCCCCCGCACCATATCCGGTAAAATAACGGATGATAAAGGAAATGCTCTCTCCGGCGTAAGCATTTCATTGAAGGGCACCCGGCGTGGCACCACAACGGATTCTGCCGGCAATTACAGCTTTTCCGTTCCGGACAACAATGCCGTGCTGGTCTTTTCCTTTACCGGCTACCTGCCGCAACAGCTCAAAGTTGGCAGCGGCGACAATCTCAGCCTGCAGCTGCTGCCCGACGGCCAGCACAGCGACCTGGGAGACGTCGTGGTCATTGGTTACGGGACAAAGCGCAAGGTCAACCTCACCGGCGCCGTCAGCACTATCAGCAGTAAGGACCTTGCAAAATCCCCGGTTGCCAATCTCAGCAGCTCACTGGCGGGGCAGGCGCCCGGACTCATCGTCAATACCCGCAGCGGCGAGCCGGGCAACGACGACGCGACCATTCTCATCCGCGGCAAAGCGACCCTGGGCAACACGGCCCCGCTGGTGGTCATCGATGGTATCCCGGAAAGGGCGGGGGGCCTTTCCCGTCTGAACCCGGCGGATATAGAATCCTTTACCGTGCTGAAAGATGCTTCCGGGGCTATCTACGGAGCCCGGGCCGCAAACGGCGTCATTCTCATCACCACCAAAAGAGGCGTCGTCGGCAGGCCTTCTTTATCCTTTACCACCAACTGGGCAGAGACGCAGCCGACCCGGGTTCCTAAGATGCTCAACTCCTATGAATACGCCGTAGCCACGAATGAATACAATCAGCTCAAGGGCCAGCCGGCTACCTATTCGGATGCGGATATCCAAAAATATAAGGACGGCTCCGACCCCCTGGGGCATCCCAATACCAACTGGTGGAAGGCGGTAATGAAAGACTGGACGCTGCAGCAGAATCAGCTCCTATCTCTCCGCGGCGGCTCTGACAGAATAAAGTATTTCTTATCCGGCCAGTATGAAAAGCAGGACGGCATGTATAAAGGCGGTACCACTTTTTACCGGCAATACCAGGCCCGGGCCAACGTGGACATACAGGCCACCGAATCGCTGAAAATAGGACTGGATGTCCTGTATCGAAACGAATTCCGGAATTCTGCCGTCCGCGGTTATGACGCGCCCGGTATATTTTCCGAGCTCTGGAACGCATATCCCTTTCTTATCCCGCAATATCCGAACGGGAAAGTCGGTGTCGGCATCGGCGGCGGACCACAGAACAGCATGGTCTATATTCTGAACGGCGCCCTCGGCTCGCAGACCCGCAATACGGACTACCTGCAAACCAAGGCCTCGTTTAACTGGAATTTATCCAAAATTACAAAAGGGCTGTTTCTCGAAGGATACTATGCCTATGACCTGGGCTGGTTTGCCTACAATGCGTTTAATAAAACGCCGCCCCCGGCCTACAGCTACAATACGGCTACCGGCACTTATACCACCGTCGTTTCCTCCATACCACCTTCCTTATACATCGAAAACGACCGGTCGAAGGAACGGCTTTACAATATCAAGCTGGGTTATGGACAGAAATGGGGCGATCACTCCCTCGATCTGTTTGCGGCTTATGAACAATACAACGGTGAGTTTGATACCCTGTCGGCCTCTCGTATGGGTTTCCTCAGCAACCAGATACCACAGCTGTTTGCAGGGGGCACTTCAGGACAAAACAACTACTCGTCCTTATTCAAGACGGCACGCCAGAACTATATCGGACGGGTATCCTATAACTATCGCAACAAATACCTGCTCGATTACAATATGCGCTACGATGGTTCGGCCAATTTCCCCTCCGGCAAACGGTTTGGCTTCTTCCCGTCCGTTTCGGCAGGCTGGCGCATATCCCAGGAAAACTTCTTTCATTCCGGCACTATCGACGAGCTAAAGCTTCGCGGGTCCTGGGGTAAAACGGGTAATGACGCAGTGCTTCCCTTCCAGTATATCCAGAATTACCTGCTGACCTCCGGTCAAAATCCAACCAACAATTACCTGGGCGGTGGTTACTTCTTTGGTCCGAATGCGGTGCAGGCAGCGTCTTTTGTATTAGGACCTACGCCTAATCCCAACATCACTTGGGAAGTCAACACGAGTACCGACATCGGCGTCGAAGTACAGCTTTTCAACAAGTCGCTTGCCCTGAATATCGACGTCTTCCGGTCCGTGCGTACCGGTATACTCATCCCGCCCAGCGCCTCCACCCCTGACTACACCGGGCTGGTCCTGCCGGACGTCAACCTGGGTAAGGTTGTCAACAGGGGTATCGATCTGGATGCCGCTTACAACAAACGTCTCAGCCAGGCTTTCTCCTTTAACATAAGAGGTAATTTCACTTTTGCCCGCAACAAGGTCATCAATATGGATGAACCCGCCAAGGTGCCGGACTACCAGCGGAAAACGGGTTATCCCATCGATTCCTACCTGCTTTACCAATCCGACGGGCTCTTCCAGGCGCAGGCCGACGTCAACAAATCCCCGCATCCCCTGGGCAGCGGTCCGGGCGATATAAAATACAAGGATTTCAACGGAGATGGTCAGATCAATGCACTCGACCAGACGCGGACGACCCTGTCTATTACCCCGGAGATCATGTATGGTCTTTCGCTGGGCGGAACATTCAAGGACTTCGACTTCACCGTTTTCTTCCAGGGCCAGGCCCGGGCAAGAGCTCTGCTGCAACCCAGCGGCCTGAATATGGCTGAAGAGTTCTTCACCGGCAGATGGCAAAAGGCAGGGGATAACAAATATCCCCGAACGTTCAACGGTCCTACCAGCCGCACCTATGGCTCGAATACCTATGCTTCCGATTTTTGGCTGCGCAACGATGCCTTCCTACGGCTTAAGAACGTCGAAATAGGTTATACACTACCGAAAGGTTTACTGGGCCGGGCTAAGATACAAGGCGCCCGGATCTATATCAGCGGCAACAATCTCCTTTCCTTCGATAAATTCGGGCCTTCTTTCGATCCGGAAGTTCCTGTCAACAGCGACGGCAGCGCCGTTACGAATGGCAGGTACTATCCGCAACAGCGCATTATCAATATTGGCGCCAACATCACCTTATAAAGAAAGTCCCCAAACATACAGTTATGAAAAAGATTATAACGATACTGCTAGTCACATCCGGTTGCCTGTCCTGTCATAAAGTACTGGACCTTCAGCCGCAGAACGCCTTTTCGCAACAAACGGTCTGGTCGGACCCGAACCTGGCACTTACCTATGTCAACCAGATTTATCGCGATGGCGTACTGGCTTATAAGGACGCCGGTTTCGGCTGGGGTTCGCAGACGGATGAGCTGTTCAGCAATTTCGGCTGGTGCCATGAGACACAATATGTCCAGGGCCAGGCGACACCCGATAATCAAAGCAGCTCTACCCCGGTCAACTATAGCTCCACGTTAAACTTCTGGCCGGTTTTGTATAATGTGGTTAAGGAAGCCAACACCTTCTTTCAAAACATTGGCCAGGTGGACACCACCGCCAACAGCGCCCTCATCAGCCGGATGAAGGGGGAGGTCTATTTCCTGCGTGGGCTGACCTATTTCGAGCTGCTCAAACGATTTGGTGGTGTTCCCATCATCACCCAGGTGTATACCACCAATGATAAAAATTTCAATGCTACCCGGGCAAGTTATGATTCCACGGTGAATTTCATTCTGTCCGATATCAACCAGGCCGTAGCCTTATTACCACTCAGCTATGGCAATAGCAGCGATATAGGCCGGGCTACCATCGGCGCTGCGCTGGCATTGAAATCCCGGCTGCTGCTCTACCAGGCCAGCCCCTATTATAATACGACCAATGACATAGCCAAATGGAAGGCCGCCCGGGATGCCGCCAAAGCCGTTATCGATATGCCTCAATATTCACTCTATGGGACTGCTGCCACCTATGGCAAGATATTTACCGACTTTTTTAACTCCGAGGTCATCTTTGCCCGGATGTATAGCGGCCAGGTACAGGAGGACAGGTACAACACTGTATACAGGGACCTGAGTCCGAACGGATACAATGGCTACAGCGCCTACAATGTACTGGAGCAGATGGTGGAAGACTTTGAAATGGCCGATGGCACTACCTTCAGCTGGAGCAATCCCGTGCAGGCTGCCAATCCTTATAACGGTCGTGATCCGAGATTCTATGCCGATATCCTGTATAATGGAGCTCCATTCCAGGGTAGGACCGCTCAATTTTATGAGGGCGGGCTGGATTCCAAGGAGAGCAGCCTCTCGCCATGGAACGCCTCCAAGACCGGTTACACCATCCGTAAAATGGTGGACGAAAGCTTTAACTTCAATATACAACCCTACAGCACCAGCCAATGGATCGTCTTCCGGCTTAGTGAAATGTATCTCAACTACGCCGAAGCCAGCGCGCAGCTGGGAAATATGCCCGAAGCGTTGAAATACCTGAACCTGGTTCGCGAACGTGGCGGCATGCCTGATCAGTCCGCTATCAACACGGCCGATCTCCTGACGAAGATCCAGCATGAGAGAAGGATCGAACTTTGTTTCGAAGGACACCGGTATTTCGATATCCGCCGATGGGGTATTGCCGACATCGGCTCAAAAAATGGGCTGGGTATTATTATCACCCCTACCTCACCGGCTAATACATCCTTTACCTACCGGATAGACACTGTGGAAACACGGGTATGGGTACCTAGCTTTTATTATTATCCCATTCCCCGTACGGAGATACAAAAAGACCCGGCCATTACGCAAAACCCTAATTATAATTAAATGACGTATACTTCAATTTACTAAATTTATCCACTAAATGCGTGACTTTGAGAAAAAAGGGCAACACAAAGGATAAGTCTATATTTGAAAAAGTTCTGGAGCTGGCGGGCCAACCTTCCTATTCGAAACATGACAGCCTGGTGCAGGGGATCATCAATGCTATCGACGATAAGGTAGTTGTAAAGGATGACATGCTGCCTTCTGTCAACACCATGATCAAAGAGCTGCATATTTCCCGGGAGACAGTGGTGAAAGGGTTTCGCGAGCTGATTGGCAGGGGTATCATCGAATCGAAGAACCGGCTGGGTTATTTCGTGGCCAACAACAATACTGAACAGATGTTGAAGGTAGCCCTGCTAATGTATAACCTGGATACCTTTGAAGAACAGTTTTACCGCAATTTCCGGCAGGAATTAGGGAAAGACGTACACCTAAACGTCTATTTCCATCACGGTAACATCGAGATATTCGAGACCATCCTGCTCCAGACAAAAGGCAAATACGGCATGTATGTCATTGCGCCCATTCCTCATCCCAAAACAAAGTTGCTCCTGGATAGTATTCCCCGTAACAAATTCCTGATGTTCGACCGGTATGAGCCCCTGGACGGCGAGTTTAGACACATTACCCAGGAATTTGAACGGGCGTCCTTCAAAGCCTTTATGGAGTTAGCTCCGACTATTAACAAGTTTGAAGAAATGATCTTCTATCACTCTCCGGACTCCCTTGATCCGAAAGAGATAGTCGCCGCATTTAAAAAATTCCTTAAAACAACCGGCATCAAAGGCCGCATAGTCAACGAATACGTCCCCAACTCGGCAGAAAAAGGAAAAGTATACTTCACCCTGGATAACTTTGTCCTGTGGGAGATCATGAAGGACATCAAAGCAAAAAAACTAAAACCAGGAAAAGATGTGGGCGTCCTTTCGCACAATGACGAACCGGCAAAGGAGATTATCGGCATCACTACGTACTCAACCGATTTCTCCCTGATGGGCAAACGTGCGGGACAGGCAGTGAAAAACCGGCAGATGATCCAGGAAATCATCCCCACCGTTTTGACCCGACGTCATACGCTTTGATTTGCCGCCCGGTCATCGCAAAATAAAACATGAGCGCAATAGCCATTATAAGCTTTTTGTTTTTCACAGGGCTCGTCGCCATTATATCCTGGAATAAGACCCGCAGGCAAAAGGCGGACACCCTGAATGGACGGTTCCTGGCAGGCCGGAGTCTTGGATTTTTATTTTCCGGCGGAGCCTTACTTTTCGCCAACATCAATACCGCTACCATCATTGGGGAGAACGAGCTAGTGTACACCAATAACATGACGGTCATTGCCTGGGGTTTGACCTCCGTTTTTGCCATGCTCATCGTATCGGAGTTTTTCATGCCCATTTATCTGCGCACCGGCATTTCCACCACTCCTGATTATTTAGGGGCCCGTTACGACAGCAGCACGAAAAAAATGGTCTCGCTGATCTTTTTGATCAGCTATCTTATCAACCTGCTGCCTTCCGTGCTCTATGCTGGCGCGGTGGCATTTAATGGTCTGTTCCGCTTCTCATCCATATACCATATAGACTATTGGACGACTATCTGGATATTGATCTGGGTGATGGGGGCTACAGGCGGTATGTATTCCATACTGGGCGGATTGCGGGCCATCGCTGTTTCAGATGCCCTGTTAGGTTTAGGCATATTTGCCGGTGGCATCCTGTTGCCTTTTTTTGGGCTGAGGTACCTGGGTCATGGCGATATTGGCGAGGGCCTCCGGCTGGTTCTAAGCATGAAGAAAGAACACCTCAACAGCATCGGCAACGCCACTGATCCCATTCCTTTTCCCACCTTATTTACCGGTATGCTGCTGGTTAACCTGTATTACTGGGGAACAGAGCAATACATCGTCCAGCAGGTGCTGGCCTCCAGGGACCTCAAAACCTGCCAGAAAGCAATAGCCCTGGCCTGCGGAGGCAAACTCATTTCACCGCTGCTCCTGAATGTCCCGGGACTAATAGCGGTGCATATCTTTACCGCTGCTCCTTCCAACACGGCCGAAATATTTCCAAGGCTGGCCGCTCTGGTATCACCACCTTTTATTGCGGGCTATATAGCGGCGATTGTTTTTGGCGCCGGCCTGACTACCTTTAATGCGGGCCTCAACAGCTCCGGCACCTTGTTCATCCTGAACTTTTACAAACCCTGGCTGCAAAAGAATGGCCGTGCGGCCACCGAACGCCAGCTGATCCGTGTCGCCAAGCGTTTTGAGCTTTTTGCCTGTCTTACGGCTATGTTTATCGCTCCGTTCATCATCTTTGCCCGGCGTGGATTTTACACGTATGTTCAGACCGTCAACGGCTTCTTTAATGTCCCGATCCTTACCATCATCTTCATTGGGTTTGTAACCCGGCGGGTGCCGCCCATTGCCGCGAAAACAGGCTTATGGTTTTTCATCATCTGCTATGGCGCTTCGCAGCTGCTGTTCACCGTTCCCTTGCATTTTTTGCATGTGCTGGCCATTCTTTTCGTGCTGACCTCCGCCCTGATGCTGCTCATTGGAAAGTTTTATCCCATGCCGGTTCCCTATCGGCAAAAGCTCAACAACCTGGTAGATATCCAGCCCTGGAAGAACAGGCATATAACCGCCGTTATATTATTGCTGTTGATGGTCGTTATATTTTTCATTTTTTCAAGGGCCGGGTTGGCAAAATGATTATCTTTATAGAATAGAACAGACCAGTTTTGTTTCTGTTGTATACACCAAAAATCTCACCGCCATGCGAAAATTTCTCTTGCTCATTGGTATCACTTTGTGTTGTGGCGCTGCTCAGCGGCTCAAGGCCCAGGCTAATAAAAAAGATCTTCGATGGGAGCTCTCCGGTAAAGAAGGCATATCCTGGCCGGTAAAGAAAAACGAGACCCATACCGACCATATTGAAATCAGCGGGATGAAGGTCTCTGCCATTGTCACCTATGGCATAGACAGCGCCCGCCGCCTGCTCCTGCAACGAAAGCTGATTTTCCCGATGCTGAGGAAGATTCCCAATGATACCCGTGGCAGCCTGATGCGGACCATCGATGAAAATGGCATCGACTCCATTCTTGTCGCCGGTGAATTGCTCCGGGAACAACCTGCGACATTCCATATCGACGGCTGCCTGGAAATATTCTCTGTTACCAATACGCCGCTCACCGTAGAAAGAATGATCTATCCTTCTACAGACAAAGCCGCGTACATCGAGAAATACACCCTAACCAATGCCGGTACGACCAGCCTTTCCCTGCGGATCCCTGCATTGGAGAAAAACTGGACAACCGATCCTGAAAAAGGAGTGGAGGGCGCTTATACCATTAACTACAGGACTTATGATGCAGGTACTATTGAGCTATCACCCAAAGAAAGCCATAACTTTTATGTAGTCATATCTGCCCGCAAATCCGCCGATCAGCCTTTTTACATTTCAGCCGACTATGAGCTGCAGAAAAGGTTGGGATTTGTCAACAGTCTCGATAATACGCTTACCCTGCACACTCCCAATGATACGCTCAATCGCATGTTTGCTTTTGCAAAGATCAGGGCTGCCGAAAGCATATTCGATACCAAAGGGGGATTGATGCACGGACCTGGTGGCGGAGATTATTATGCGGCCATCTGGGCCAATGACCAGGCAGAGTACATGGGCCCTTTCTTTCCCTTTCTCGGTTATGCCGCCGGTAATGAATCCGCCAGGAACTGTTATCGCCTCTTTGCAAAATACATAAACACGGAATACAAGCCCATTCCCAGTTCCATTGTTGCCGAAGGTGCCGGCGTCTGGAATGGAGCGGGGGACAGAGGAGACCAGGCCATGATCGCTTATGGCGCCTGCCGTTTTGCCCTTGCAAATGGAGACACTATGGAAGCCCGGCGTTTATGGCCGCTGATAACCTGGTGCCTGGAATACTTACGGCGGCAAAAGACAGCCGATGGTGTCATACCTTCCCGGTCCGACGAGCTGGAAGGCCGCTTTCCGGCGGGCGGGATCAACCTTTCCACCAATACCCTTGCTTACGGAGCGTTGATCAGCGCATCTTATCTGGCCCAAACACTCGGCAAAATATCCGACGCAGAAAACTATGAACAACAGGCAGGCGATTTAAAGACTGCCATCGAAAAATACTTTGGAGCCTCTGTCCAGGGTTACAACACCTATCGTTATTATGAAGGCAACACGACCTTACGTTCGTGGATATGCCTGCCCCTGGTCATGGGAATATTCGACCGCAGGAACGAAACGATCCGCGCCCTGCTCTCCAACCAGCTTTGGAGCCCCAACGGCATATTGACCGAGTCAGGCTCAAAAACCTTCTGGGACCGGGCGACCCTCTATGCCTTCCGCGGCCTGTTCTATGCAGGGGTCACCGACACCACGCTGGCTTATTTTGATTATTATTCCGCCATGCGCCTCTTAGGTGAGCATGTTCCTTATGCGGTAGAAGCCTGGCCGGAGGGCGACCAGCGGCATTTGTCCGCCGAAAGCGGCCTCTACTGCCGGGCGGTCACCGAAGGATTGTTCGGTATCCAACCCATGAGCTTTAATTCTTTCACGCTGTCGCCGCGCCTGCCCCGACGCTGGAATAAGATGTCCCTCGACCATATCCGCGCCTTTAACCATGACTTCGATATTACGGTTACGCGTTCGGGCGCCGGCGAAAAGGTTATCATCTACGCCCGGGAACAGGAACCCGACGATCTTACTGCGCATCGGACGGGCGAGATCAGAATTGAAAAATTATGGGATGGGAAGGCCCCATTGAAAATTGTTCTCACTGCCGGCTCCACCGCATCACCGGCGTCCTCTATCACGGGGCACACTTCTCAATCCGTTGACCAACCTACTCCCGGCCTCACTTTCCATTCCTCTGATACCGCAATGACCCGGGCCTTCCAGTGGGCCGAACAAATGGCCCTGCACTACAAGGGCAGTCCCTCCGATCCGGTTGGCCCCTGGTACGAGTCGGCCCTGCCTCCCCGTTTTGCCTTCTGCATGCGCGATGTCTCCCACCAATGCATCGGCGGAGAGCTATTAGGCCTTAGCGGGGAAAACAAAAACATGTTCACCAAATTTGTCAGCAATATTTCCGAATCAAAGGACTGGTGTTCATACTGGGAAATGGATAAATGGGACCATCCCGCACCTGCGGACTACCGCAACGATAAAGAATTCTGGTACAACCTCGACGCAAACTTTGATTTGCTGCACGCCTGCTGGCGTTTGTACCTCTGGACAGGTGACACTGCCTATATCAGGAGCACGGTCTTTCGTAACTTTATCGACAAGTCGATGCACGAATACATCGATCGATGGGTTCTTTATCCCGACTCCTTATTGACTCGCCCACCCCATCCCAATCATCCCGTTCCCTTTGATGAGACGGACGCTTTCCACCGCTGCCGCGGCCTGCCGTCTTATTCGGAAAGCATTCCCAACCTGAAACTGGGCATCGACCTGGGGGCAGCCATCTACCGCAGTATGCTGTCTTATGCCGATATTCTGCAGCTGGAGGGCAAAGCAGCCGAAGCCCGGCAATACAGGCAAAAAGCAGTGGCCTATCAGTCGCATATCGACAGCGACTGGTGGGACAAAAACCAGTCACTCTATAATACCTATTATACCAACGACAACAAGTTCGGAAAAGGCGAAGGCGAAACATTCCTGCTCTGGTTTGACGCATTAAAAGACTCAGCCCGCCAAAAAAATACCATAGCACATCTCTTATCCATGGACCTCAACGTCGAAAACCTCTCTTATCTGCCTCTCCAACTCTACCGCACCGGCTACTGGAATGAAGCCCGCAAATACATCCTCCACCTTGCCGCCCCCTCTACCGGCAGGCGCGAATATCCCGAAGTTTCCTATGGTGTCATCGAAGCTATTGTCCAGGGCTTCATGGGGCTCGACGCAAATGCAGTGACCGGCACTGTCGCCACCCTCTACCGCGGTACTGTTCCCTACGGCGACACCGGCAGCAACTATAGCACCAATCATTCAACCGATAAACTCTGCAATGTCCCCATCTTCCGCAACATGACCATCAACATCGAACATCACGGCGCCCGGTCGTCCACCCTCCAAAACAATAGCAACGAACCCTTCAAATGGAAAGCAATGTTCCACGGCTCCTTCCACCATGCCCGCCTCGGCGCCAGGGTCATTCCCTTAAAAAGAGAAACCGATACTTCTCATCAAACCATCTCCTTTATCGAAACCTCCGTTCCCGCCCATGGCAGGCTAAGGGTGACGGTCTTGTAATGATTTTCAGCGAGTTATTTTTCCAGGGCGTCCTGGCAAAAAACGAAGCTGTTTATTTCTTTATTTTATTGATGCAACGCACTAACGCGGAGTATGAATAAAATATGAGCAAGATAACAGGCAGGCCTAAAAAGGCCAACAAACTGGAGAAAAAAATCCAGGTTATGATGACCTCCAAGCAGTTTGAGGTCATCCAAAAGAAGGCCGCCCAGGCGCATTTAAACATTCCAGGCTTTATGCGGGAGGCAGCTAACAAGGCCCAGGTAAACCCCCGGTGGACCCCCGGGGAAGTGGCTTTAATCAAGCACATAATAGGGATGGCCAATGACCTCCATCAACTGTCAGAGACCGCAAAAAAAGAAGGAGCCCTGGATGCCATGCAGCATTTCGTGAAATACCGGGACCAGATTGATTTTGTCATTGAGCGACTCAGGGAAGACAAGTAGGATTTTGCCGTTGTCGGCAATGGCCAGTGGACCGGTTGCTCAGACAACCATCTTAAAAATGGCACCCCAATGACTGCCAAGCAGATAGTTATCGAAAGCATAATTCCGGACCTGGAGGGTATTATCATCCAATAAATTTGTCCACTGGCCATTTTCAGAAAAGGGAATACGCAGGGTCTGATTAAATGGGGAGAAGTTTAAAACAATGATATATCGCTCCAGCTGGCCATTCTCATTATTCCCCCACCGGTGGTAAATTACCAGCCCTTTATCTGCATCTGCACCGTAGCCTTCTGCATTGAAGGTTCCGGACCGCAGATCAGGAGAATCCGGGTAAAAATTTGTACCCATCAGAACGGGGTTATTCTTTCGGATACCTATCAATTTGTTATAAAGCCCATATAACGGCTTCCCAATGGCATCATTGCTTCTTTCCCAGCGAAGCGGCCTTCTCATAACGCGACCCGAGCCAACCTCCGGAAACCAGTACTGTTCCCCGAATTCCTGGCCATTATGGATAAATACAGCCCCGCAGATGGTGAACAAAGAAATGACCAGCGGTTGTGTTTTCCACCATTGCCCGCGGCCACCGCAGGATTCAGTCAGCGTGGAGTGATCGTGGTTTTCTATATAAATGACCGGTCTTTTTTCTGGTTTGAAATCCTTACCGGCATTCAGCGCCCGCATCAATGAGTCGGTTATTTTGCCCCTGTTGACGCTGGTAGTCCCTTCCCACATCAACGGATCAAACCAGCATCCGCTGGCATCGATTTGATTGGTGTCATTTATAGCGTCATACCGGTTATCGGTTAAAAGCTCCAGTGTAAAGCTCATATTAAACAGATTACTGGCCTGGCAAAACTTCTTTAAATAGGCAATGATCTCTCCTATTCCCTGTTCCGGGTCAGTCGGCACATAAAATCCCTTTACATAATCGAAACGGATTCCGTCAATGCCGTAAGCACTTATCCAGTAGGTACAGATATCAATGACAAATTCGTCAGTGCAATTATTGGCAAAATTAAACTCGTTGAAAAAGCCTCCTTCGCCAAAGGCGCCGATATAGGGGCAATCTGCCGGCTCCTGATAAAGCCAGAAATAAGCAAACCCCATATTGGGGTTCTGCCCTGCGTCGGCATGGTTAAAAACCCCGTCCATAATTACATGTATATTTCGTCTATGTAATTCATTGATCAGTTTCTGCAGGCGGCGAAGTTTGACCAGGGGTTTAGCGTCATCATTATAATAAGTATACTCAACAGAGAAAAAGGAGACCGGATCATATCCCCAGCTGAACTCACCTTCAGGCCAGGTTGTCCAGGGCATAAATTCAATGGCATTGATACCAAGATTCTGCAGGTAATCCAGCTTATCCAATACCGCATCGAGAGGCGCCCTGCTATTCCGGTACCCGGCGGTAAAATCATCCAGCATCATTTCATAAATGATCAAATCCTCCGAGGGTAAACGTTTTTCTATGAGCACCACCTCTTCTTTTTGACCTCCAATGACAAACCCGGAATTTTCGTTTTTATCTCCACCATATTTGGAGCAGGGATCGCTGCACCAGCGCGTAGTGCCATTTTCAAACTCGGCAAAGTATTTATATTGGTAAAAGCCATCCGGAACATTTGTAATTTCGAGAACATATAACCAGCCTTTCAGATGAGGCTGTTTAATCATTGAAGGAGCGTTGGTAAAATCCCAATCCTGTCCCCCGGTTTGTGATTGGAAGTCACCGGTCACTTTTAGGATTTTAATTTTTGGAAGTCCTCCACTTACATATTGGGAGGGATCGATGGTATTGTCAGGAAAAAATAAATTGAATGTTACAGTTGATCCTACTGTGATAGCTCCAAAATTATCATACATAGGAAGGTTATTTCCTTTAAGGTACTATTTTTTGCCGGTAACTTCCAGGACTTTGAAACTCCAGCCATAAATCAGCGTCTTTGAAATTCAGGGGAACCGATGATGATACCCACCACCTGTGATAACATTGCATTACCAGCCTGTGCGGGCTTGGGGGTCTGCGAGGGTTTAGGAGTCTGTGAGGGTTTATTTTCGCTGCCATCCCGGCCTGCGCTCATCATCATCATGTCGCCGGTTGCACCCACTGTAGGTTTTTCCGGTGTTGGCGCAAGCGCCCCGCCGCCTGCCTTCTCTACTTTTGCTGCCAGGTTAGGATCGGTGAGCAAAGGGGTAAGCTGTTTGATGGTTTTATCCAGCTGTCGTTCGGGCATGACCAGCTGGGAATAAGTAACCAGGGCCTGTGACGGGCTTTCGGGCTCGCGGTTGTCCGTTAATGCGGCCAGGTCGACTTTAATCCCCGCGATGCGCTGCGAAGTAAGGGCCAGGCTAAAATTCATCCGGCTAAGCAGCGCACCGGTATTGATCCAATACTGCCCCTTGTCGGGAAAACCGGTCGGGGCCTGGTAATAATAGACCTTCTGTCCCATTTTCGTTATCCAGTTGTACAATTGATAAGGGTCCTTGATATCGGCATTCAAACCTCGTACAGCACTGATGGCCAGCTCAAAAGGAGATTTTGTTTTTTCACGAAGGGCCCGCCGGTCCCAGAACTCGCGGGAATTGACCATGGTGAGCAATACCTGGCTGATATCGCCGTCATGTTTGGTGAACGATCTGGCCATTTTATCGATGATGCTTTGCGGCGGATCATCGCTGACAAACCGAACGGCGAGTTTCCTGGCGATAAACCTGGCCGTTGACGGATGATGGGCCAGCATTTCCAACAGATCGAGTCCTTCCTGGTAACCGCCGTTAGCCGCGAAATGGCGGCCTAAAACAACCTTTTCTCCCTTATCATGGCGGTTTGGCGTAAATAAGAAGTCGCCTTCGTGAACAAATCCCTGTTGTGCCAGGTTTTTTTCGCCAATCTTGGCGACCAGTCCTTTCATGGCGCTGCCATAGGCTACATCGCTGATAGGATAAATAGTCCAGCCGGTAAATACGCGCGCAGCTTCGGTGACATCATGCTGGGTATAACCGCCGTCAACACCTAAGGTATGCAGTTCCATTACTTCACGTGCATAATTCTCATTGAGGCCGGGTGTATTTTTAACGGGCTGAGGCTTTTTGGCTGTATCTGCACCGGCTGCCGTCGCGGGTTTCGTCTGCACCGGCGCGGGCGCCGTCACCGAAGCCCCCACGCTGGTGAAATTATCCAGGAAATACAACATGGCGGGTGATTTGGCCGTAGCCAGCAGCAGGTTATCGAATTTGCCCAAAGCATTCGGCCGTATTATATCCCTTTCATATGCCGGAATAAACTGGGCACATTCACCTTTGGTAAAGGATACATTAAAATGGTTGAACCAAAAGTCAGTTAAGACTTCCTGCAATTGATTGCTGGTATAAGCTGCTCTTAGTATGTTCTGATCGATGAACTGTTTGTAAAGGTCCTGGTCCGACTTGAAGCTCTTTTTTTGCATATAAGCCTGAACCTGATCATTGTAGTCTTTTTTATTTACCGCCCTGCCGACGGAATCCTTGCTGATCACACTATCTTTTATGGCCATCGAAACGATCACAAAACCGGGAGGATAGCTTTTGCAAACCTCCGTATTGCTCAGGTTGATGCCATCATAATCGGTCAATCGCTTATTCAATTGGTAATCGGGCAGCGTGCCGCTCAACTGTTGCTGAAACCAATTTTCAAGCCCCATTTTTACTACCTCATCCACCTCGCCCGGAGTAGCCCCATAGGTAAACCTGCTTAATAAATGCGCGGCCGCCTGGCGTTCGGTGAGCCCGGCTCTGCGGTAAGGGAACCTGCCTGTTGCCGTGTGTTGAGGGCCGTTAAGGAAGGAGGTCAATAGCAGTCCGGAAGACAAGCTAATGAAGGATAGATATATCCATAATTTTTTCATAGTATGATTTTCTTTGAGGCTTAAGCCTTTTGACCATACCGAACAGTATATGTTTAATCAGGAGGATCTATTTTTTCCAGGCTGCACCGGTCAACTCCCGGCGCTGCGACAGATCGTCATCCGGAATCACCACTATTGTCCAGGGAGCCTCTTTTGATTGGATATCGGCCTGCCATTCCACTGTACCCGGCTGCCCGGGTTGCAGCTGCAATTCTTTCCGGCTGGCCCCTACCGGATTGCCCCCTGTGGCCGGGCTGCCTGCCAGCACCAGGTTATCCGTCCGGATGCTGAAGGCATGCCTTCCCGTCCCTGTGGCGCTGAGCTGCAGGACCAGGCGGCCGTTTTTCGCCGTTGTAAAGGACAGCCTGATATTTACCATTTTCCCCGGTCGAAGGTCCAGGTCGTAGCTGGCTCCCGGCAAGAAGGTTCTGTCGAGTGACTGGCCCGCCGACGTGATGGTGTATTGTCCTTCGGGCAGCATGATCCTGAACCGGTGAGTGAGGAGGTCGGGCTCCGACACGATGGCCTGGCCGGTAGTCCGCTCCCTGAAAACGACAGAGGTGACAGCCGGGCCTTCCACCAGCGACGGACCATACAGGTTGCGCATGAGCCATATCCATCTGCCGGTAGGATGGCCCCATACTTCTTTATAGGTCCAGGTGCTTTGTATCGGCCAGTAGGGTATGTCCTTGTCTTCCGGTGACTGGATGCCTACCGGCAGGGCGCCGACTAATTCGCCGGAAGAGGGGGAATACAGGGGAGTGAAGTCAAAGCCTTCGCCCCACATGGTGCTTTCGGCAAAAGGATTGCGGCCGATGATCCACTCGAGCTGATGTGTAGCGAGCTGTGTAGCCGCCAGGTCTCCCCGCAGCCAGCCGATGTTGGCGAGGGCCTGTGCTTCGGGCAGGATGGTCCCAAAGTGTCCGCGGTAGTCCATCCAGACGGGGAAGAGCCGGAGGTAATGGCCTTTTCCCAGGGGAATGCCGCCCAGCACTTGTTTGCGGAAGGATTCCCGCCGGCTTTCGGGCGTATGCAGGTATTCGGTATCGCTATAGATGGAAGCCGGCAGTACATTATAAGGTTTTGTGTATTGAGCTATGTTTTTCACATAGTCGGCATACAAGACCACCGCTGAATACCATTTCATCCAGTCGGGGTGGTCAGGAAAACTCTGGCAGAGTTCGGTAAGCGCGAGGATATGCGCCTGCTGGCGTCCCCGGTGGACGAAATGCAGCAGCCGCGTCCGGGCGGTGTCCGCATAAAAAAATCCTGTCATGGGGATATCCCAGTCCGTCCTTCTCCGCTGCTGAGCGGCCAGGATCAAATGAGACATAGCGGCAGCCTTGTCTTCGTATTGTTTGTCGCCCGTTGTTTTCCAGAGATCGACGGCGGCTAATATGCCTTCCGACGCCGTTTCATAGTCGATATTGTCGGAGTCGAAGGTGCCGGTCCATATCTGCTGTGGATTTTTGGGTTTTATCGTAGCCAGGCCGTCTACTGCAAACTGCCAATCCGACTTCGCCGCAGCCAGGCTCCGGGCGGCCAGGCGGGGATCGCTTTCCTTCAAGACCCTTGCTGCGAGGGCCTCTGCTGCCGCAGCTACAAAATTCAGCTGGGGATCGTTCCCCGCTTCACCCGATACGTCGTCGTCGTCCCCGATGATGTCATTGGTGCGGCGGCTGTTGATGCAGTGCAGGTCCCGGTAGCCGTCTCCGAAGCGCGTTTTCAGGATCCAGTCCAGACCCCAGCGGGCTTCATCCAGTACGCTTTCCAGCAGTTGAGGGTCTTCGTTACGGGCTTTTAGCCGTTCGGCCAGGCTGAACAGACCGTAATCGATTTCGCCCGTACCGCCAAGGGACTGTGAGAGATCGCCGGCGTCGTGCCAGCCCCCGTTGACCATGATCCGTTTGTCCTTGTGGACGATGGACCAATCGCGATGACAGATGCCGTGTACGCCGGGTATGGCTGCGCCGCAGCGTTCCGTATAAAAGAAATTAATCGCTTTGCGTATAGACTCCTCCCAGACATCCGGGCCGATAGGGAAGGGGTGGGTACGCAGCTCCCCTGCCTGCAGGACATACTCCCCGGGTTTGCGGACCTCGGAAAAATCCATCACCTGAAAGGCGCCTAAATGGGTGCTGGTCGTTTCGATGGGCTTCGAAAGCACCACTTCTCCGGTGGACTCATCGATGACCTGAAAGGTTGTGGCAGGGAGACCGGTGCTTATCGCACTCTTGGCGGCGCCTGTCTGGTAGCCGGCCTGGCTATAGGAGATGCGGCCGGGCCAGACATCCCATCCTTCTGTTTTATCTGGGGTTACCAATTCGAGGTCGAGCTGATCGAAGAAAAACGAAATTGAATCCGCCTCTCCGGGTGCATTTCCCGAGAGGCCGTAGGAGGCTTCGAAGCCCGTCACCTTATCCCGGGCTACATTGCCAATCTCCCATACGATGTGGTTCCACTCGTGGTTGTGCAGCACGATCGACGTCTCTCCTTCCTGGCCGAACAGGGCGGGCAATTTTTTAGCGCCGTCGTTGTATATGCGAAAATCGAGGGCGGTGGTATAAAAGCCCGGGAGATCGGGATATATCCACAGCGAAATGCGGTTGAAATGTGTCCAGTCTTCCCCGGCAAAAGCGCGTCTGATGCCCGAACGTCCCCAGGAACGGCCGTTGGCCGGGGCAGGTCCTTCCAATCTTACAGGAGTATGCAATTCTAATGACCGCGTTCCGTTGTGCACGCGATCCGTGCCGAGGGAAATAGCGGCTACATTACTTACGATGGCGGCCCTTGACGTTTTGCGGGCGTCCACGATGGCGTCGCCTCCCTGCGTGAACCCCTTCCAGGTAGCCAGGTCTTCCATCCCGTCGAGCGGGCGGCTTTCCAACACAGGTTTTTGCAGCCATCGGTAGGCGGCGGACTGTTCGAACGGCATTTTTATCGGCTGTCGGGCAGGTCCGCCCTCAAATAACATAAATCCAAGCGCAAGGGTAATGGCAGTTATTGTCCTCATGTTTTGCTGGTTACGGCGAATGTACAATAACCTTAACTTATCATGCGGGCCGGTTTCAACATTTTATGATATGTAATGTATGAACCGAATATGAAAATGAGTCCTACAAAAACGGGTATCCAGCCAATAAGCGGATCACCTACTGCCATACCGGAATAAATAGCTCCGACCAGGTCAAAGGTAAACCCTGCATAGGCCCATTCCTTTAATCTTGGATTGCCTGGAACAAGAATGGCAATGACACCTAATATTTTCGCGACAGCGAGAAATTTAAATATGGAAAGCGGGTAACCCAGGTGTTTTGCAAATTCGGCGCCCGCCGGGTTATCCATTAAACTTGAGACGGCTGAGAAAAGCATTAAAACAATCAGCAAAATTGTAAATACCCAGTAGAGGATTTTTGTTGCTTTCATACGCCTTTTAGTTTTAGTTTAGTTGTAAATATAAGGAATAAAAAAACCCCTGTAGAAACAGGGGTCGTAACCAAAACTAACTGCTTATGAGAAAATTGACTGCTTATGAGAAAGTTTAATATTTTAGATCGAATACCTTTTTTCTTATTTGCTTACACAAAGCTACGTTCATCGCGGCTAAAAATTCTGTTAATATGCTCTTCTGAAGGCCTGGGACAAATTATTTAACCCTCTTTTAATCTGCCGCCGGACCTTATCGCCGGATTTGTCTATTTCAAAGGCTTTTTTGGACGGTTCACCCAGCTTTTTCCAAGTTTTTGTTAAGATTTCATCCAAATTTACTCATGCTTTACGCGTACAATATCCGGTGGAGGGTAAATTGCCCGGCCCCGGAGAAGATCCTTATGCTTCTATTTTTGACCCTCCTTTTTTCGGCGGGAGGCGTACTGGCCCAGTCCACTGGTAATGCTGATGCCATACTGGGTGTTTTCCTGAATAACGACAGTGGCAGGAAGATCATGGTATACAAGGAAAATAACCAGTACTTCGGAAAAATAACAGAGCCCGGAAAAGAGGCGGGCAAAGCACAGGTCGGAACCGTCGTCTTAAAGAATCTTGTTTATACCGAAGGTAAGTGGAGGGGCAAAGTTTATGCTCCCAACAGGGACAGCGATTACTCCGTTGTCATTACGCTGCCGGATCCCGGTACGATGGCCGTCAGGGTTAGCGTCGGTATCATATCCCGTACTGGTACATGGAAAAGAGTTCAGCCATAAAAGATCAACTATGAGATCACTCATTATCTGGTACCTGTTGTTGGGTTTTGACACGACGGCTAAGGCGCAGACCGGCCCCCAGGATACGATCGTTATCGGCTCCCTGTCCGAAGCACTTGACAGGGCCCTCAGGAGCAACCCTACCCAGGCCGTATACCAGCAGCAGATCCGCCAGGCCCGTTACAATTACAAGGCGACGAAGGGGGCTTTTTATCCGAATGCAGCCGGGACCTTTGGTGGAACGGATAACCTGCACCTTGCTGTCACCCCCATACCGGGCGAGCTGGTAGGCGCCCCCGGCACTACTTATTATGCCCAGTTTGGTAAAAAGTATGCCTACAATGCCGGGATAACGTTGACGCAAAATATCGTCAACTGGCAGGCCATGCTGGAGACAAAGATCTCGGAGAATAATGTCCGGCTGACAGAATCTCAGCAAGCTTCCTATGTACAGGGGCTCAGGGAACAGGTAGCAAGGACTTATTTTTCTGTGCTCATTGCAAAGGCCTCATTAAAAATACTCGCTTTAGATCAACGGGTAGGGGATAGCCTGGCAGCCCTGACCCGCCAGCGCCTTTCCGAAGGGACGGGAGACGCTATCTCCCTTAACCAGGCTTTGATCAGCGGGAATAATATACAGCAAAACAAGGCGCTAAGCCAACAATTGTATGACCAGGGAATCGACAACCTGGCGATCCTGCTGGGGATAAGGCCGGCAACGGAAATTTCCCTTGCCGAAGACCTCGATTCGTTGGCCACAGCCGGTCTTCATACCCTGGGAGCCGATAAGAACCTGGAGGTTTACCGGCAACAGATCGGCATTGCCGAGCTCCAGCGCCAATCGCAGAAATCCCTTGCCTATCCCAACCTCTCCGCCACCGCCTATTTTGGTGTTCAGCAATACCGCAATAATTTCGGGCTATCCCTGGATGACAAGGCCTGGTCGGGCAACCGTTATGTTGGCCTGAACCTGGCTGTACCACTGTTTACCGGTCTCAGCAATACCTACAAATACAGGAGTTCGGCGACGCAAAAGCAGATTGCACAATTGCAATACGATAACGCCATGGAACAAAGCGGGATCAACGATCGTCTGCTGAAAAAAAATTATCGCGATTACCAGGACCTGGTGCGGGCCTCTTCCGAAAACTTCCGGCTTTACCACGAGAACCTGCAGCTGGACAAGCAAAAATATGAGGAAGGGGTAATTACGCTGGATGTCTACCTGAAGGCATTCCAGGATTACTTAACGGCAGAGAACACGTATATGAATAACCTCTCTCAATTGCTTTCTGTCAGGGCCACGATACTTTCCAGACAATAGGGATCACGTATAAATAATATAAAAATGAAGCTCTATCCATTGATTCTTCTGTCTCTTCTTCTTTCGGCTGCCGGATGCAAGAGCCACAATGAAACAAAACCCCGCCACCAGGAGATTATAGATGCCGTTTTTGGCAGCGGACACATCGAAAATAAAAATCAATATGCCGTGGTGTCGAATTCGGCAGGTTATTTAAAAGAGGTATTGGTAGCCGAGGGAGATACGGTAAAAAAGGGACAGGTATTGTATCACCTGGAAGGCGCAGTGCAGCAAACCCAGGAAAAGAATGCCCTGGATAACCTGAACTATGCTAAGACTAACATCGCACCGACCTCACCCCCGATCGGGCAGCTGAAATTACAGATTTTGCAGGCACACGAAAAAGTACACGCAGACTCTCTGACCTATGCCCGATACCAGCGCCTGGTAACAACTCATGCGGTATCCACGAGTGATATGGAAAATGCAGGTGTACAATATACCGCTTCCACCTCCAACCTGTCCGTGCTGGAAAAGAACCTGGCGGACCTGGAGCACAATCTTACCTTAAACCTGCAGAATGCGCAGGCGCAATACAATATACAACATCAGAACAAAAACTATTATGATATCACGGCAAAAGCTGAAGGAACTATATTCACCCTCGTCAAGAAGGTAGGCGACTACATCAAAGTTGGCGATCAGATAGCCGAAGTAGGGGCAGGCGGCCCGATTATCAAACTCTATATTGCGGAAGACGATATCCGGCGTATCCGGGAGGGGCAATTGACCTTAGTCTCTTTAAACAGTAATAAGGATACTGTCTACCCCGCCACCATCACTAAAGTATATCCCGCCTTTGACGATACGCAGCAGGCTTTTACGGTGGAGGCAAGGTTTCAGCAGGCGCCGCCGGTACTCATCAATGGCACCCAGTTGCAGGGCAATATCATCCTGGAAGACAAAAAGAAAGCCCTCGTCATTCCTTCTTATTACCTGATGACAGGTGACTATGTGATGATCAAAGGACATACCGAAAAACTGCGGGTAAAAGTGGGTATACGTACGCTGGAATGGACGGAGATATTGAGCGGTATTACCGAAAACGACATATTGGTACAGCCCAAAAAATAAATAACATGTTAAGCACCAATTATAAAATTGCATATGTACACCTGACCTCCAAAATAAAACAGAGTTTTGTGGCGCTGTTAGGAGTAACTTTTGGCATATCCATGTATGTATTCATGAACAGTTTCATGACAGGGGTTAACAATACGCAAAATATACTGGCCTTTACGGCCATGTCGCACATTCATATTTATAATGACGGACCGGCAGACAATACCAATCTTGTCCAAAAAGTTTACGGATCAACTGTTTTGAGTAATGTGCGCAATGCCAAAGTAATCAAGTATGTACAGGGTATTAAAAATTCAACGGCGATTGTTTCCCTGGTCAAAAAACAGCCGGAAGTGGTGGCTCTTACTCCTGAGGTCAACATCAATATATTTTTCCGCAACAGCGCCAATAAAATAAACGGCACCTTGTCCGGTGTAGATGTGGAGAATGAAAACAGAGTATTCAGCATCGCCGATTTTATGACTTCCGGCAACTGGAACGACTTGAAATATAATCCTAACGGAGTTATCCTGGGATCAGGCCTGGCCGACAAGCTGAGCGTGCACGTAAATGACAATATCAATGTACTGACACCGGAGGGTATCAGCAAGACTTATAAAGTGATCGGGCTGTTCCAAACCAATGTGACCGTCGTCGACAAGACCAAGGCCTATTTGAATATTAATTCGGCCAGGCAATTGTTGTCTGAAAACCAGGATTACCTGACCGACCTGCAGGTAAATATCCGGGACTATCAGAATACTGCACTTGTCGTGCAGCGTTTGGCACCCGTGATTCCCTACAAAGTCGAGAGCTGGCAGATGGCGAACCAGCAACTGGAAGCGGGTTCTTCCTTAAGAGACACGATCGCCATCTCCGTATCCCTGACTATCCTGATGGTCGCCGGCTTTGGTATTTACAATATCATGAACATGACCATCAATGAAAAGATCAGGGAAATTGCCATCCTTAAAGCAATGGGATTTTCCAGCAGGGATGTAACGACCATTTTTCTGACCCAGGCCCTGGTCATCGGTATAGTCGGAGGTATTATTGGCCTGGGGCTGGGATTTGTCCTGGCAGTGACGGTAAATCATATACCCTTTAAGCTTTCCGGGTTGTCGACCCTCCCGATGGCCTACCGGTTACAAGACTATGTATTGGCCTTTATTTTCGGCCTGGCTACCACCCTGGTTGCAGGCTACCTGCCAGCGAGGAAAGCATCTAAGATCGATCCGGTGAATATTATAAGAGGTTAACTATGGACAAAAATATAGCCCTAAGGGCAAATCACATCAATAAATATTTTTATCAGCCGGAGCCTTTCAAAGTATTGAAAGACCTGAGCTTTGACGTTAAGAAAGGAGAATTCCTGTCGCTGACCGGTAAATCGGGGTCCGGTAAATCCACCCTGCTCTATGTTTTGTCCACTATGGACACGGATTATGAAGGGGAATTGGAGGTCAATGGGGAAAAGCTGACGGGACAATCGCTGAATCAATTGGCAGCCTTCAGGAACAAACATATCGGATTTGTATTCCAGTTTCATTATTTGCTGCCCGAATTCAATGTTTTGGATAATGTGATGCTGCCAGCCATGAAACTGAAGAAACTGAGCCGTGGGGACATTGAAACAAAGGCTTATGAGAATTTAAAGCTCCTGGGATTGGAGGACCAGGCGCTTAAACTGGCGAGCAAGCTTTCGGGTGGTCAGCAGCAACGGGTGGCCATCGCCCGTGCCCTGATCAACGATCCGTCCATCATCATGGGAGACGAGCCTACCGGCAACCTCGACTCAAAAAATACGGAAATAGTATTTGATATATTCAGACAACTATCGCAGGAGCGGGGACAAACCATCATTACGGTAACGCATGATGAGGATTTTGCGCACAAAAGCGACAGGATCATTGAAATGGGTGATGGTGAAATTATAAAAAAATAATGTTAATAACTAAAAGGGGCGCATTAATGAAAAATTAAGCAAATTTTAATGGCCTTGCCGGTAGATTCGCTTTATTGACCCTGGCTTCATTGTTTGTCATTTACTAACAATCCTTATATATGAAAAAGACTAGCGTATTGCTTTGCACCGTCGTGTCACTACTGACCGCCGGCTGCGCCAAAAATTTAAAAGATGGAATGTCCGTTTCCAGCTCTGGCAATGGAAAAAATTCACTCAACACCCTTTTGTCCTCTCCCCCCGGCGACGTCGTAGGAAAGATAACCGTTGGTTATCAGGGCTGGTTCTCCGCTGCAGGCGACGGCTCGCCATTGAATGCCTGGGCCCACCAGAATCTCGAAAACTGGCCCGATGTCCGGCAGTATGCCACCACCTATTCAGGCGATCCCTTCAGCCAGGCCGGAGTAGCCCAGCCGCCGTTCACCGGCAACCTGGGCAATGGCCAGCCTGCAAAAATGTTTTCCTCCGATGATCAGCAGGTATCCAATACCCACTGTTTATGGATGCAGCAGAATGGCATCGACTGTTTCGCACTGCAACGGTTCGGCAGTTACACCAACCCCGGCAGCGTAAAGAACTTCCACGATGTCGTGGACCTGAAAATGATGAACGCCGCACAGACCTACGGCCGGAAATTCTACATCATGTATGACTGCAGCGCTACCGATCCTGTAGAGGCCGACTGGACCAACACCATCATTGCTACCCAGCACCTTACCTCTTCTCCTGCCTATGCCCATCAGAATGGCAAACCTGTGGTATGTTTTTGGGGCGTTGGGAAATCAGGAAGAGGCGCCACCGCTGACTGGGTCAACACCATCAACTGGTTTAAATCACAAGGTCTTTATGTCATCGGCGGTCCGCTGGCCGGCTTCAGCACCGATACGGCTAACCAGCCTGCATACAATGCCTGCAACATGATCATGCCCTGGATGGTAGGTAAAACTTCAAAGAGCAATTTCCAGGGTATCTACACCAGCGACCTGGCTTATTGCAATGCACACGGTATCGACTACCAGGCCGACATCTATCCCGGTACGGCTTTTTACAATACCAACGGCGCCAAATCTCCGCAGAACCAGATACCCCGTATACACGGCGACTTTATGTGGTCACAGTTTGCTGCTGCCAGAACAGCCGGCGTGACCAGTGTCTATATCTCCATGTTCGATGAAATGAACGAAGCCACAGGCGTACTCAACTGCGCCGAAGATGCAGGCTCCATTCCCGCCGGAGAATATTTCCTTACTCTGGATGCCGACGGAACACATGTCTCCTCCGACTTTTATCTGCGCCTCGTCGGCGACGGCGGCAAAATGATCAAAGGCCAGATCGCGCTCACTACCACTCACCCCACTCCGCATGTACTCACCCCGCCAACCAGCCTGACGCCGCATGTACTGGCCGGCAATTCCATCCAGGTCAACTGGTCGGGTGTTACCGACGCACCCTGTTACAACCTCAAACGATCTACCACCAGCGGTGGACCATATACCGCTGTGGCAGCAGGCCTTACCGGTGGAACCTACACCGATACCGGTTTAACTTCCGGCACCACCTACTACTATGTCGTTACCGCCGGGCACATCAATGGCGGTGAAAGTGACGTCAGCAGGCAGGTCAGCGCCGTCGCCGCACCCTAAGCACCGTCGCCGCACCCTAAGCACCATCCCGGTCATTAAACCACTATTAAATATCTTACAAAATGAAAAAGAACGTTATCCTATCGTTGACGGTTCTCGCATTGTTGTCCGTCAGCTGCAACAAAGTGCCTCTTACAGACAGTACAACAGGGGGCCTGCCAAACAACAAGAACAATTCTACGCTTACCCCCCTGGTCTCCGGACCCGGCGACGTGGTCGGTAAAGTATCGGTCGGCTACCAGGGCTGGTTCGCCGCACAGGGAGACGGCTCTCCTTTTGGCGGCTGGTGGCACTGGCCTGGCTCTCCTGACCCCAATTACAAGTCATGGCCCGACATGCGGCAATATTCGGCCGGTTACCAGTCCGTATATGGCCCGCTCAACAATGGGCAGCCATCTAAGCTGTTTTCCGATTGGGATCAGTCGACCATCAACACGCAATTTTTGTGGATGCAGCAGAACGGACTCGACGCTGCAGCCTTGCAGCGCTTCAATCCCAACAGCCCGGAAGGTCCGATCCGGGACGGCATAACGGCCAAAGTAAGGACCGCCGCCGAAGGATTCGGCCGGAAATTCTACATCATGTATGATGTCAGCGGCTGGACAAATATGGAGACTGAGATCAAGACCGACTGGACTAACAAGATGAAAGCTTTCACGTCTTCCACCGCTTATGCGAAACAGAATGGCTTACCCGTCGTCTGTATCTGGGGATTTGGGTTCAACGATAACAATCACAATTTTACTACTGCCGCTTGTACAGACGTCATTAATTTCTTCAAAGGCCAGGGCTGTTATGTCATCGGCGGCGTACCGCGCGAATGGCGGACGGGTGTCGGAGGCTCACGGACAGGATTTTTGGGTGTTTACCATTCCTTCAACATGATCTCGCCCTGGCTTATCGGCGCTATCGGTAATGTAACGGATGCGGATAATGTTTATAACCAGTTCATGGTGCCCGATGAGGCAGACTGCCAGGCCAACGGTGTCGACTATCAGCCCTGCGTGCTGCCCGGGGATCTTTCCGGACATCAACGTTCCCATGGCGACTTGCTCTGGCGCAACTTCTACAATACCACAAGAGCAGGAGCCCAGGGCCTCTATATTTCCATGTTCGACGAATACGGCGAAGGCAACCAGATCGCAGCCACGGCAGAAACCCACGCTACTGTCCCATCCGGCACGAGCATACCTTCGCTGGATGAAGATGGCACCGCCTGTTCTGCCGATTACTACCTGCGGGTTAGCGGAGATGGGGCAAAGATGTTCAGAAAACAGACCGCGCTGACAGCGACCCGGCCGACACCACCCGTCCTGACTGCACCGGTCAGCCTGACACCGCATGTGATGACAGGCGCTTCCATCCAGGTCAACTGGTCGGCGGTCACCGACGCACCCTGTTACAACCTCAAACGATCCACGACCAGTGGCGGCCCCTATACTACTGTAGCGGCAGGTGTTGTTGGAGGGAGTTTCCTGAATACCGGCCTCACTCCCGGCACCAGGTATTATTATGTGGTTACTTCGGGACATATCAATGGCGGAGAGAGCGGCAACAGTCCGCAGGTCAGCGCTGTCGCAACAAATTAAATTTTTCTTAGCTACTTCCACGCGGCCCCCGGATACAATTCCGGGGGCTGTTAATTTATTGGCCCGACTGTTTTCTTTTGCGGAAAACGCAGAGCTTAATTAATTTTAATCTCTCACCATAAAAAAAATGTTATGACTCAAACAGGATATTCCTTACTGCAAGATCCCCTTAAGAACAAAGGCACGGCCTTCTCAAGGGAAGAGCGCACCCGGTATGGCCTTAGCGGCCTCCTTCCCGATACGGTGGAAACCTTGGAAACGCAAGTGTTACGGATCAACGAACAGGTAGATCATTTCGAACATCCTATCAATAAATATGTGTACCTGCTCCAACTGCTTGACAATAATGAAACTTTGTTCTTCAAGACCATCATGCAGGACCCGGCCAAGTTCATGCCATTGGTTTATACCCCTACCGTAGGAGAGGCTTGCCAGCAATTCGGGCATATCCTGAGGCGGCCGAGAGGAATGTACATTTCCATTAATGACCGGGGAAATATAAAGACCATCCTGCAGAATTGGCCTTCCCGGGATGTCCGTTTTACTGTAGTGACGGATGGCGAGCGCATATTGGGTTTGGGGGACCTGGGCGTTTGCGGCATGGGGATACCTATCGGCAAGTTGTGCTTATATACCGCCTGTGCCGGTGTGCCGCCGGAATATACCCTGCCCGTTGTGCTGGACGCCGGGACGAATAACGAATCGTTCCTGGATGATCCTCTTTATCCGGGGTCACGTCAAAAAAGGGTGCGTGGTCAGGCTTTCGACGATTTTATTGCCGAGTTTGTGCAGGCCATTAATGAAGTATTTCCAAAAGTATGTATTCAATGGGAGGATTTTGCCGGTGTCGATGCCGTTCGTATCCTGAATACATATAAAACCAGCATATGCACTTTTAATGATGACGTACAAGGCACTGCCGGAGTGGCTACTGCGGGGCTGCTGGCCGCCAGCCGTTTTTCCGGGAAGCAGCTGAAGGAGCAGGTCTTTTTATTCCTGGGAGCAGGCGCTGCCGCTGTAGGCATAGCCAACTTATTGGTCATGAAGCTGGTGGCGGACGGTATGGATAGGGAGGAAGCCTTTCGCCATTTCCGGATGTTCGATATAAATGGACTATTGGTGAAATCCCGGAATGATCTGGCCGATTACCAGAAACCTTTTGCCCATGAAGGGGAGCCTATCCATGATTTTGTTTCAGCTATTCATGAGCTCCGCCCTACTGCCATTATAGGAGTCAGTACCATTGGCGGCGCATTTAACCGGCAAGTGGTGGAAACGATGTCTGCCATCAATGAAAGGCCTATTATTTTCCCTTTTTCCAATCCTACGGCGCACTCAGAATGTACTGCGGAACAAGCCTATACCTGGAGCAAAGGAAAGGCAATTTTTGCCAGTGGCAGCCCGTTTGGTCCGGTCCGATATAACGATCGTACATTCATTCCCGGCCAGGGCAACAATGTGTATATTTTCCCGGCGATGGGGCTGGCCATATTTGCTACGGAAGCGCGGACAATAACGGATGAGCTTTTTATAGTGGCAGCAGAAGCCCTGGCTGAACAGGTAACGGAGGAGAATTTCGCATCCGGTCTTATTTATCCGCCTGTCGACGCCATTTTAGAAGTATCGGTCAATGTGGCTGTAAAAATGGCGGAAAGCATTTTTGACCGTGGATTGGCCCGGGTAAACCGGCCGGAAAATATAGGCTCTTTTGTCCGGTCAAAAATGTACCGGGCTGTTTATAAAGAGCTGGAATAAAGGCTTTTTTCCCGCAGGAGATGTTTGGGTGTGCGGCGGCGAAGGTTATTTAACGTGAACGATTGGGTATTGATGTTGAGTGCCGTCCGACAGGCTGATAACCAGGTAGTAGACTCCCGGCATTGTATTTCTGAGGGATAGGGTAAGCGTGGAACTACTGAAAGTTTGCCGCAGCGTTTCGCGGCCGGCTGCGTCGTAAAGGGTCAGGATGTTTTCGCCGGGTAAGCCGGTAAGACGCGCGCGTACTATCGGTTGTCCAGGGGCCTGCGGTACCTCCTGTTCTGTCGTAAAAGACTTCAATCGCCGAGCTGTCGAACATATGGTTATAAGCAGTGATGATAAGGCGTCCATTGCCATAGATGATCTCCTGGTAGGACCCGGTGGTATCGCCGGTGCCGGTATGTTGTGCGGTCCAGTTCACACCGTCCGGGGAAGAAAGGAAAGTAGCGCTGTCACCCACGGCATAAAAAATACTGTCCAGGTACTTGACGGCGATGATGTTCTGTCTAGTCCCGGACGTTGATCTTGTCCAGGTAAGCAGATCCGGCGAGGAGAAGATCCTGCCGCTGTCAGAAGCCAGCACGAAACGCCCGGCGCCATAGGCGAGGGAGGGATGCTGTTTATAATCACTAATGTTGGTGTCGGAACCCAGATTGGGGCCGGCTATTTTAGACCAGCTGACTCCGTCCACAGATTTGTACAACCGTGTGGGATAAATAAGACAGGCAAGGAAAACACCGTTGCCATAAATGACCTGTTTGACAGTTATGTCGATAACCGGCATATCTTCCCGGACGGTGAGCACAGGAGAATGGGTTTGTGCTTTGACTCTTAGCCCGGTCATGATAATAAAGAATGACATCAGTATGGAAGCTGAAGGGCGCAAGCGTAGAATGAGGCGCGAGCATAGAATTAGGTTCATGGATAGGTCCTTTTGTACTGATAAAATAGGTGATTGTTGAACGGCTTTTAAAAAGGACCTTTTTTGAGCTTGAGTTTGGATAGGGAAGCAGTGATGCTAAGGCAAAGATAGGGATGACTATCCAACTTTTTCTTATTTTTAACCTGTCAACTACCCATTTACATGGTCGATAACATAACTACACCTTGGCCGAAACTTATTTTTGAAGCTTACAGGGACACCATTGCGACGGTGCACTTGTGGACGCAGATAATTGGGAAAATAAGGCTGAAGAAGATGCCATGGCTTAATCATTCATGGCATGTAACCCTGTATGTCTCCGCGCGTGGTTTGACAACCGGAAGCATTCCTTATGATAAAGGAATTTTCCAGATCGATATGGATTTTATCGATCACCAGGTCATTATCTTTTGCAGCAACGGTAAAAGAGAAAGTATTAAGCTTTATCCCCGCTCCGTAGCCAGTTTTTATGAAGAACTATTTTCAAAACTGGGCTCGATGGGCATTGAAGTTGCCATTCATGAGGCACCGAACGAGATCGACCTGGCCATACCCTTTCAGCAGGATACTATTCATCAAAGTTACGACGCCGTGCAAATGCACCTTATTTGGCAGGCGCTGATTCTTATCGAGGTCATATTTATCCGCTTCCGTTCGGAGTTTATCGGAAAAGCAAGCCCAGTACATCTTTTTTGGGGCTCATTTGATTTGGCGGTAACCCGATTTTCGGGCAGGGAGGCGCCAAAATACCAGGGAGCTGTCCCGAACATACCTAAAGAGGTAATGGAGGAAGCGTATTCTCATGAAGTAAGCAGTTGCGGTTTTTGGCCAGGCAATGAAAAAAATCCTTCCCCTATATTTTATTCCTATTGCTATCCCACTCCCCCGGATTTCGGCAAACAGGCTGTTGAACCTGTCCAAGCCTCGTACAGCGAGGAATTGGGTGAATTCGTTTTATCCTACGAAGTTGTTCAGCAAGCTGAAAATCCTACAGAGACCCTGCTGCAATTTTTAAGATCAACGTATAAAGCCGCCGCTGAAACCGGTGCCTGGAGTAGTAGTTTGGAATGCGACCTGACTTACCTGGAGAAATAAAATTGCCTTAACGGGGCCAAAAGAAATGATTAAATCATCAAGCACGGACAATAATTCAAGAACCTGGCACGTTTTTTTAATATAGAATCTGTACATTTGCGCATCGGTTCTCGTAAAAGGGATCATCTCTCCCGATCTCTTACTATCCTCCGACATTCTTGCCTGTAATTTTTTTCTTGCCAATCGTCGATCGATCTTGCCCAGGGGTCTTCCCGTCTATCGAACTTTGCCAAAGGGTTTTTAGTCTACTGCATCTTGCCGCTGATTTTTTCCTGCATGCCATCCGGATTTTGCTTGCCCCTCATTAAATTAAATATACAACTATGGAGAAGAAAGGCTTTCTCATTGATATGGACGGGGTAATTTACAAAGGCAGTGAGCCCATACCCGGGGCGGTAGAATTCATCAATCATCTGCGGGATAAAGGATATCCTTTTCTTTTTTTGACCAATAACAGTCAGCGAACCAACAGGGACGTATGTTATAAGCTCCGCAAAATGGGATTCAACGTGAACGATGAAGACATATTTACCTGCGCCATGGCTACGGCCCGTTATCTCGCTTCCAGGAAGGAGAATGGTACAGCCTATGTGATCGGGGAGGGGGGCTTGCTTACCGAACTGCATAATATCGGTTATTCGATCGTGGATGATCATCCCGATTATGTGATCATCGGCGAGGGCAGGACGATCATGCTGGAGTCGGTGGATAAAGCGATCAACATGATCCTGAATGGGGCAAAGCTGATCGCTACGAACCTGGACCCCAACTGCCCGGTAGGTAACGGAAAATACAGGGCGGGTTGCGGAGCCTTTGTATCCATGCTGGAATTTGCCACAGGCAGACAGGCGTTCAGCGTGGGCAAACCCAGCCCCGTAATGATGCGCATGGCCAGAAAGATCCTGGGATTGTCGACGGATGAAACGATCATGATAGGAGATACGATGGGTACCGATATCCTGGGTGCAGGGTCCATGGGCTTTACGACGGTGCTCACGCTTTCCGGTGTGACTCGTGAAGGCGATCTGGACCAATACGGCTATTCTCCCGATTTTATCATACAATCTGTCCAGGATCTCCTGAATGAAGAATTATTTTCCCGGGTGTTATTGCAGCAACATGGGCAATATGCTTATATGGAAGAATTCGCAGGCAGGTCTGCGGAATAAGCAGGCTGGTCCCTTCATGGAGTCCGGGCCAAAAATAATATTCGCTCCGTTGTCTTTCATTTCGAGCGAAACAGGGCATGTTTACCCGAGTAACCGGTCCGCCATGCTATCTCATCGAGGTTCAGCGAGGTATATTGCAGCAGCGAGGCCGATTTTTCCAGCCGATAGCGTCGGATATAGGCACCAAGCGACCCTGCTCCTGACGCTGCATTACGCGGAGGCGTTGGGGTATCCGGCTGCCATCGAAGCCGGCCGCCAGGCGGTGGCAGTTGATGATAGTCTTTTGAGATTGCGGAAGAGGGGCTGAAGGTCAGTTGGGGAGGTGGGAATTTTGGGGATATTTAGCCACATCCGCTATAAAGAGTAAACGGTAATTCGCTGGCATTGAATTTTATGCACATATGGTAATTTACTTATCACTTTAAACTATGTGACATGAAAAAACCACTAAATGCGTTGTTTGCTACCGCAGGTATTGCCGCAGTTTTGTTAACGGGATGCGTATCGAGCAAGAAGTATAAGTCATCCCAGGCAGCCCTTCAACAGGTAAGAAATGATAGCGCCCGACTGGCGCAGCAGGTGGCCACGCTAGATGAAAATTTACACACCCTGGAACAAAAAAACACTACCCTGCAACGCTCGCTCGACAGCAGTTCCAGCAGCTACACGTCCCAGCAAAAATCTCTTGATTACTATCAGAACTATTTTAGCAAGCAGCAAGGCATCCTGTCGCAGGTCAGCGAAGAGCTGAAAGGTGCATTGACGCAGGCCGGTCTTACAAATGAAGACATCCAGCAGGCGAATGATGCCATTTACGTGAGCCTGGATGAAAACAAGGTCTTCAAAAAGAACAGCACTGCTGTTACTCCAAACGGAAAGCAGGCATTGAACAGTCTTGCACAGGTAATTAAAAACCGTTCAGATGTCAATGTGATCGTTAGCGATGGCGATTCTTCCACCGGCCAAAGCAGCTCAACCGGCGACAAGTCTTCTTCTTCGGGCAGGGAGAATGCAACGGACAACGCCACATCTGAAAATATGTCTGGTAGTTCGAAAGCAAGACACCGGACATCTAACCACGGTATGGCCACCCGGAGATCTGCGGCAGGGAATGCTACTGTTTCAGGCAACCGTAGCAATGCCACTGGTAATGACCACGCAAAAGATAATGCTAAAGAACCAGCCAACGAAAAGGCTGCAACAAACACTAAACCCCAAAACAACGGTAAAGGCAATGTTGCAGTAGCACATAAAAGGGTACAAAGAAAGTATTCAAATTCGGAAGGATCGATGACATATTCCAATAATTGGTCCAACTCGTCGAAAAGCAGATCATGGGCAATAAAGCAAGGCCGTGTGAATGCAGTTGCGAACAGCCTCCTGCAAAATGGAGTTCCAAAAGTGAATGTATTGCTGCAGCAACCGGCTTCAAATGGTAATCAACAGAATAATACTATCAAAGTGATCATTACACCCACCATGGGCGATTTTAATCCGCAAAGGAATTCGTCTGCGCAAGCTGAGACTAAATAACTTTTATTAAAGAAAAAGCCTCCCGCTATCACGAGAGGCTTTTTTGGTCCAGGCGGAATCAGTTCGAGCCGGCTACCGTACATGCAATGCGAATCCGGTTTTCCCCATGATCAGCTCTTCTTTTAACTGCTGCTGGTCATCGTAATCTCCGTTATTTTGGAAGCGGTAGGGTATGGGGTCTGTGGTAGTGAGGTTTTGCAGCCTGAGCCGGTATTCTTCCTGGATGTGCTGATATCGTTCCGGCGAAACACTGTCAGCATTATATACAACGAAGGGTGGGAGCGGAGCGATACCGGGATACCATATAACGCCGTGATTGACCGGAAACAGCAAGTCATTGATATTGCCATTGACGCCGGTTTCCTGGTATTGCGGTTCACGTCCACCTGCAGTAACGGACAGCATGGCTTTTTTGCCCTCCAACTTTCCTTCCCCAAAACGTTTACCCCAGTATTTGCCTTCATGCTTTCCGACGCCATAAGTAAAGCCATATGCGTATACCCGGTCAATCCAGCCTTTCAGGATCGCCGGCGTCGCATACCACCAAATCGGGAATTGGAAAATGATGAAATCGGCCCAGAGGAGTTTTTTTTGTTCAGCTTCAATTTCCGGCTGTTGAAGTCCCTCGCTGAATGCTTTTTGGGAAGAACGCTCGTAGAAGAACCGCTCACCATTACTTTCGAACAAAAAATCATTTGCATCAGCAACTGCTTTCCAGCGCATGTGGTAAAGATCTGAAACGATAACTTCGTGGCCGGCCTGCTGCAGGTAGGACACCGCAAAGTCCTTAAGTGAACCGTTAAGAGAGGCAGGTTCCGGGTGCGCAAAAACGATAAGTACTTTCATTTTGTTTTTTTTAATGCCACAAAGTTAAAAACGGCGTGCCTCGGATAGTGGGATCAAAAAAGGTAACGCCGGTAACAGGATGGGTCGTCTTGGCGCAGTAGACAGAGTTTTGTAAATTTGGTTATGAGCACAACGCATGAACCTTTTAGCATAGAGATCGTCGAGCTTGATCACTGGCGGGGACGCGACAGGAAAAATAACTTTTTTGAACTGGTTTACATCCTGGAAGGAAGAGGTGTACAATGCGTCAATTATATGCACAGCCCTTATCAAAAGGGAAGTATTTTCCTGCTGCCTGCTTCCAACACTTATACCTACACCATCGAGGAAACTACTATATTTTTGTTTATCCGATTTACTGCGCGTTTTTTCCGGGACGATAAGGACTGCATTACCGATTTCGGCAAGTGGTTTTGCAGATTGAATTTTATCATCGGCAATTACAACAGGACAGCAGGCGATATCGTCCATGAACGTTCCGACAGATTGAGCATTGAGAAGCTGATTACACTGGTACAGGAAGAAAACAGGAAACTTGACCGGCATTCACGTAGGATCATGCAGGGCATGATGGTATCCATTCTCGAGATCATCGCCCGCAACGTTGAAAGCAGGAAAATAACACCGGCTGAATCAGGAGACCGCAAATTTGCCGGTATGCTCCTGCATATTCAGTTTAACCTGCTGGATGAGGACAAGATCACTCCCCGTTACCTGTGTTCAAAATTTCACATTGCGGAAACCTACTTCAGTGAATATTTCAAAAAGAATGCCGGAGAGAAATTCCAGGATTTTATCCTGCTGTCCAAGCTAAGGCTGGCGGAAGTGCGGGCGCTCTATACCGATTCCAGTTTCAAAGAGATTGCCTATGATCTCGGATTCACGGACAGCAGCCATTTAAACAGGATGATGAAAAAATTTTTATCTAAAAAATTATCGGATATAAGAAGGGAGTCGGTGGCGGCCGCCTGATTCCATTAACGGACATTTTTCGAATAGGCCTCAAGCGTCTCCTTTTCCTTCTTATTCAGGCTTCCCAGTCCTTTCCTATTGATCTTGTCCAAGTCTTCGAAAGGTTTCCTGGGTTCGCGCCTTCTAGGCTGCTGATTGATGAAGGCAATATAACCGGTTATTTCTTCTATGTTTTGAAGCGCATTAACCGAGACTCTTATTTGGTAAGTCTTTGGAGTTGTTTTTTCTTGGCGGCCCATTGAGATTTGGCTTCTTTTAAGCTAACGGTTGGTGCATTTTCAGCATCGGAGATTCACGCCTCGAAAGCTGATAAATCCATTTCTTTACCAGGAAGGGCAGGTGATGCAAGGCCGGGAGTCTTGACAATCTTGATAAAACGTTTGTCCTCAAGAGCACGGAGGGTCTTGAGTGCGCTGCTATTCGTTATTTGTACGGTTAATGTTTGCATGCTATATCGATTGGACAGCTAAATCTATAACTGATTATTACACTAATTTACGAAGAATTATACTATCAAAAGAATGTTCTTGTTCTGTTAGTTTTTGTTCTAAATTAATGAAATGAAGTCCGTTATGACGAAAACAAGCGCGAAAAACCCAATTGAATCGACCTGGATTATCTCGTCCACTCGTTCCTCGTGGCCTCCCTGATCCGCCCCGCTTTGCATTACCCAAAGGCCCCGACTCGCTTCGCTCATCGGTTTTCGCATCCATCCGCTTTGACGAGCCCGCTCGTCACGCTCTTGAATGCAAAAACCCCGCACATTGTGCGGGGCCTTCGTTGCCCCAGCCGGAATGAGTTCGAACCAGTGGCGGGAGGATTTGCAGCGGTTATTTAGATTGAAGACCAATTTATAGCAGGTTTTGGGGTGAGAAAGGTAATGGTATGTAAATGATTATACATTGTGTTTTATTATCGATTTTATAGTGGTTGAATTACTTTCTGCGCCACTAAGAACAATGGCGATGTGGTATCTTTATTTCACAAGCCTATCCCCGGTTCTAGGTACTTTGGCGGCATTCCGAATAATTGGGAGCAAATATTTCTCGGTTCCGACCGGTCCGTTGAATTCTCCATAAATCGGTCTCAATTCTCCGTATTTGTACCGATACACCGATAAACGCGTCTTTCAGCAAGGTTTGGAGCTAGCTTGGGGACTTTGGGCAATCGACCGAATTCTCCATAAATGAGTCTTATTCTCCGTATTGGCGTCAGGACCTAACGATAGTACCTTTCATTTGCGCTTTGTTCCGGTTTTCAGATTTTCCGGCGCTTCCCAATTCATGCCCCGTTACAAATTGCCTGCGCTTGGAAATAGCCTAGGGTGTAAGGATTTTCGTAAAAAACCTAACATAGCATCTGTTTAGTATAAAATAATGATTTGTAACTAGTTATAGTTTAAACTTTCCCCTTACCGTGTTGATATTTTTAACAATTTGCCATTTTATAATATTTGGAATAGATTTTTATGTTCATGAATCATGAACGGTAATAAAAATGAACAACTAAATGTGGTTTTATTCGTTTTTGTTCATTATATTTGATTGTTCATTTTAAATGAACATGCTATAATATTGAACGTTTGATGGTAAAATCAACAACAATAATAGATGAGGCCATTACTAGATTAAAGGACTATTCAGGACTTCCGGTTGAGGTAGAAGAAGGAGAATCTGGAATAGATTTTTTTATCAATATAGCAGATAACCGTTTTGCGGTAACTGTTAAACCTGTTATTTCCAATGGAAATAAGATCGCGGCTTATTCCTCTTCGTCATCAAACTCGCACAAAAATGGTCTACCCCTACTTGTCGTTTCCGGATATATACCTTTGGAAATTGCAAAGGAATATGCCAGTGCCGGAATCAATTACCTGGATGTCGCCGGTAATTGTAATATTAGATATAAAAACCTTTCTATAGTTATCGAAGGAAAGAAGAGGGAAAGGAGTCCAAGGACCAATCAATCAAGGGCATTCCAGGAAGCTGGGGTCAGAATAATTTTCCATCTGTTGAATGACCCTTCCAAATTACAGTTGCCTTACCGGAAGCTGGCGGAAATCGCCGATGTATCCTTAGGATCCGTCGGCAGCGTCATAAAAGAATTGATCGATCTTGATTTTATCCTGGAAACAGAAAAGAAAAGGGTTTTTAAAAATACCCCCCTTCTGCTGGACCGATGGGTAACAGCCTATCATGATGTCTTAAGACCCAGGTTGGTTCTGAAGAAGATGAAGTTTACCAGTCCGGAACAGTATCGTAATTGGGATATGCTTCATATTCAGGATGCTGACGCCGTGGTACTTTGGGGTGGGGAAACTGCTGCTTCTTTATTGAACAATTATCTTTCTCCGGAGAAATTTACCCTTTATACGGATGGTTCCTGGCAAGGCTTGATAAGGGATCTTAAACTATTACCAGCCGAAAATGGAGATATAGAAGTGCTGGAAATATTCTGGAATGAGCATGAAAAATCCAGAGAAAAGTACATTGTCCCACCATTATTAATCTATACAGATTTAATGGGTGGTCATATTGGCCGAAACATTGAAACTGCGAAAATGATCCTGGAAAATGAATTATCAAATATCATCAGCAGGGTTTGAAGATCCTGACATTCCGGAGCTTTTAAAAATATTGGCAAAATATTTTCACAGCCAGGGAATAGAATTTTATGTTGTGGGAGCTGCAGCGAGAGACATCGTGCTGGGCATGATTCATCATCGAAAGACCCGCCGTAAGACGAATGATCTGGATATAGCCATCATGATCCGCGACTGGGAAGCCTTTCAAGAGGTCCATTCAGGTTTATGCAGCCTGCCTGGGTTCACAAAATCTTCCCGGCAAAAACAACGATTTCATTACAAAAATAGCCTGATACTCGACATCATTCCTTTCGGGGAGATCGCCCGATCGGACAGAAATATATACTGGCCGCCGGAAGAAACTCCTGTTATGTCTGTTTCCGGATTTACAGAAATGGCAAATAAGGCTTTGTCAGTAATCATCGATGACGAATTCACTGTTGGAGTGGCGTCTTTACCGGGCATATTTATTTTGAAATTGGTCGCCTGGCATGACAGACATAAGGTAACAAATAAAGATGCCGATGACATCGCATACCTTCTCGATGAGTACCTGGATATTAATCTCGAAAGAATCGTACAGGAACATCCGGATATCTATGAAAGGGAAGACTTCTCCACCTTTATAGCAGGCGCTATCTTGATGGGGCGGGATATCCGGATATTATTGCAAGAAGACGAAAAAATGCTGAATGAGTTTGGCGGAATAATTGAGGGAGAAATCGGTAAAGGAGAAGATAGTTTGCTGATCAACCAAATCCTGGAAACGCATCGATCGAAAAAATATGAAGAAGTAATGCAGGCGCTAAGCCTGATCAGCTATGAAATAAGAAATTAAAATTATTCCTTTCGCAATCAAACAAAAGACAGTTATGCCGGATTTCGCTCATTTAAGATCGGTTTGCAAAACTTCTACCAACTTTTCGATAAGCATTATCGATGAATTTCTGATTCCCTATGCAGCCCAACGGGACCAACTCGAACGGGAGATGGATATTCGTTTTGGACGATTCCGGAAGGTTACCCAGAAATTAAAGCCTGAATGGATCAATCTTTTGAAATCACAATATATAGGGCACCGTATCTTCAAAAAGGACGGCCTCATAAAAAAATACCTGAACCACGCAGCTGAGAAAAAGCTGAATCCGGATGAACGAGGCTATCTTAATGATCAGGCGGCAGTAGCCTGGAGATTTTCGTTCAGTATCATCACGGGGATGCCGGAAACTGATTTTTATGAAATGGAGGACGTTTTCTCCGGCGAAATCTTTCTGCTGTATTCTCCATCTATTTCCAGGACACTGGCCGAAAACGGCGTGCGTTTATGGTTCAATCTTCTTGGTTACAATGGACATTGCTGGCAGTCATTCGGTCCTGTCATTGGGTATAAGTGTTTCGAGTCGGATGATATTTTCTTTTTTGCCACTGAGTTGAATCCAAAAATAGAAACGGAAGAGGAATTGATGGAGGATGTAGAATCGAACCCTGTTCCCTACATGATGCTGATGAGTGGAGCAAATTATCCGGCCACTGCGCAAGGCGAAGATGAGATCCTGCAGCTATTGGCCGAATATCCATTATCCGATTTTAAGGGTCATCATCTTAAAAAAGACTTTACTGTAGAATATTCCCAAGATGTTTACCGGTTAAAACCCCGAGGCTGGGAAGAGCCGCCGCATTTTGCAGCGGCATACTATTCGGAGATAGAGAAAAAGTTGCTGCTGACTGCTTTGACGGACCGGGGTTTCGAGGCGTTGACGCGGGCGTTAAGCAGTCATGTTTTGAAAGTATCGCCCGAACCTGATATTCGCTTGCATCTGCCTATGATGATGTGTGTCAAAGAAATTCTCGGAAAAGAGTTGCGGCTAAATCCTTATGAAAAGATTTTTGAAAAGAAATCTACCCCCGAGGAAAGTGCTGATTTGGAAAGGGTGAATCGCTTATTGTCACTGGCCCTTCCCTTCATCAACGCCGGCCAGGAACCCGATGTTGCGGCGCTGGCAAAAGAAACAGGTGTGGATGAGGAAATGGCACGGGAAATATTGGACCATGCGATCGGTAGGATCAGAACACTTCAGAACAAGGCTGGTAAGGGAGGAAAGAATAGAAAATCCTAAAGAATGTTTCAGGTCTTATACAGTCAACCAAGAGCACAGTTGAGAAGTTGCCTGACCTGGATTATCTCAGTTACCCTTCAGGATGCCGGGACTGATCAACTCCGCACCCCATTACCAAAGGTCCTGAACATTGTGCGGGGCCTTTGTTGACCCAGCCGGAATGAGTTCGAACCGATGGAGGGAGGAGTTGGGGAGGTTGTTTAGGTTGAAAGCCCTTTTGCAGGGGAGTAAAGATTGAGTTTTTGTATGCGGAAAGGGATGGATTTCGTCCTTTTTTGCAGACAGAAACTTAATTTGTTTTTAAGTTATTTGATAATCAGCATTTTTTATTTCGCAAATCAGATGAAGATTTTTTTGAATTCCGTGAATGGTTATTTCCCTGTTCAATTTCCAGATGTGTTCATTAATAATGAACAGCATAAAAAATGAACAATTGGAGCTTGTCACAAATACTTTACTGTTTTTCGTGCCAAGGTATTGACGAGAAAGCTTTGTGAGACTTATCCGCCTATTGTTGAAGAGCGGGTAGAAATATAAATCATTTTTGGAGGAACCGGAGAGGATGGCCTATAATTAATTGAATTTTAAGTATTTGCATTTTTATATGTTTTTTCACTAGCGTCTCGTTTAAACTACCAGATTTTCAACTGATTATATAAAAGCTCTTTGACATCTTGATCGCTTGGTTTCTTAAGTAATTGATTTATTGG